>CZCB01000654.1_pt2 | contig 22521 bp, 25 predicted proteins | sample 591991 | NCBI WGS metagenome assembly CZCB01 (sample SAMEA3556809, study PRJEB10932) | anaerobic digester metagenome
AGAGCTCAGTACAGCCCAGAGGTTGACCTCCAGATCGGACAGCCGGTCGCGCAACGTGCCCATATCCGCCGCGCAGATGACCCGGTTACCCACATCCAGCGCCAGACGCGCGCCTTTCAGAAAGTCCCGCTTCTCTTTTACCTCGTTAAGCAGCGCTTCCTGAATGTCCGGCCATTCACCTTCACCCAGCGTGACCAGCAGCCCGTCCCGAACTCCCTTCATGCTGACGATGGGTTTTTGCTCCGTAAACATGCAGTGTCTACCTCATTGAATTCCGGTAATCATCCAGCCCGGGGACAACATCCCCCATTATAGCAGAGGAATACTGTTCGAGCGGCGGCACCTCAAGGGATCTCGACAGGGCTGGCGGCAGCGTCGTTGGCTTTCAGCTCGAAGTACGCCGCGATCACGTCCTTGACGATGGGACCGGCCAGGATCGAGCCTTCATCGCCGTTGTAGACAAAAGCCACCACTGCGATTTCAGGGTCATCATACGGGGCGTAGCCGGAATACCAGGCGTGCGCCGGCCACTTGCCGAAATCGCAGATGCCCTTTTCATTGGCAACGTCGTCGCAGTACTCGGCGGTACCGGTTTTCCCGGCGGTCTCGATTTCAAAACCTTCAAAGACCGACTTGGCGGTACCCTCGGTCACAACCAGGCGCATCGCATCTTTCGCAGCCTGGATAACCCATGGCTCGACGGTTTTCTTTTCACCGGTGGGCAGGAAGTTTTCATCGTAGACCTGGATCACCGGCTCCTTGGTGATGTCTCGCTTCAGTTTGGGCGTGAACGGCTTGATCACATTGCCTTCCGAATCCAGCACCTCTCGGATAATGGTCGGCTGCATCATCTTACCGTCATTCGCCAGCGTGGCGATGGAGACCAGCATTTGCAGCGGCGTGCTGAGCACGTACCCCTGGCCCATGGTGGCAATATAGGTGTCACCCGTGGACCAGTTCTCGCCCTGCGTGCGGCGCTTCCAGTTGGGGTCGGGGATCAGGCCGTCCTGCTCGCCAGGCAGCTCAATGCCGGTCAGCTCACCGTAACCCAGGGCCCGGGCATATTCACCCAGACGCCAGATACCCAGACCATAACCCGGCACTTCGTCCTCGTAACCGCCGCCGACCTTGTAGAAGTACACGTCACAGGAGTTGGCCACGCCTTGATAGAAGTTCATATACCCGTGACCGACATGCGGCGGATTCTTGTAGATCCAGCACACGTACTCGCGAGAAATGGCGTTGGCTTCATTTTCCGCAAAGCGCTGTTCGATGAAAATATGGCCCGGGTCGTAGATTTCCTGGTCAAGGGTGACAACCCGTTCGTTCAAAATCCCGATGGCCGGAGCCATCTTGAACACCGAGCCAGGCGGGTGCTCCGCCGAGATGGCGTGATTCAGCAGCGGTTTCTGCGGATCAAGCGTCAGCTGCTCGTAGTAGTAAGCCGGGATCAACCTCGCCATGCGGTTGTTTTCATAGGATGGATACGAAACCATCGCCAGAATCTCCCCGGTCTTGGGGTTCATGGCAATGACCACACCGCTGGAGTAACGGCCCGGCTCGTGAGGGTACAGCTTCTGGTTGAGCGTTCTCATCCAGTAGATCAGCGACTCGCGAGCCACAGCCTGCAGCCGCGTATCGATGGTCAGCTTGACGTTGTTACCCGGAATCGGCTCAACGGGCGGTTCCAGGTCGCGGATGATCTTACCGGCGGCGTCCCGCTCCACCACGCGCACTCCGTTGCGGCCCATGAGCAGGTCGTTCAGCTGCGCCTCGATGCCGGCGTATCCGACCTTGTCCCGGTTGGGCTGGAAGCCCAGTGAGCGGTAGTATTCTTCTTCCACAGCCGAGATAGGGCCAAGGAAGCCGATCACTTCGGCGGTCAGTGACCCGGTCGGGTACTCGCGGATCGGCACCACCTCGATGCCCACACCGGGCCAGTCGGCGGCTCGCTCTTTGATCACCATCGCGGTCTTCTGGTCCACATTGCAGGCCACCCGGATTTCGCTGTACGGGCTGTTGGTGTCACCGATCAGGGCGATTTGCGCGATACCAAAATCGGTCTGGCAGGGGGTGAAGAAGCGCACCGTCTCATCGGTGATCAGGCCGTTGCTGACCGGCACGTCGATCATTTCCGACAGCCGCCGGTACACTTCCTGAACAGGCGCGTCAATTTCAACAAGCTCGCCGTCCGCGTTTGGCTCGCCGACATAGCCCGGCAGATTAGCCGGGGTGATGACCACATTGAATGAGGCCACGTTGCGGGCCAGCACGTAGCCGTTGCGATCGTAGATGATCCCTCGCTGTGTGGGCACGCTGATCTGGCTGATGCGGTTTTCATTTGCCTTGGCGATATATTCATCACCGTTGATGACCTGCAGGCTGAAAAGTCGAAACCCGTAAACAAGGAAAACCACCGCCAGCAAACCTTGAACCACCCACATGCGCCAGGGCTCAAACTTGGTCTTGGATGGATAACTGATCTCTGTCATGCTTCCAACTCCACCGGGTAAACCCAGTTGGCCAGATCATTCATCAAAGAGTATACCGGCAAGATCAACAGCAGGTTGACCAGCACGCTCGGAAAGACAACCTGGCTGATGGACTGCGTTATATCAAGCGGCGTTCCCGCCAGGGTCAGCACTGCGATATAGACCAGGTGCTGCAGGATGGTCCCGGCGAAGGTCATCACGAACAGGAGCAGAATGGGCGTCTGCCAGATGCGCCGCAGCATCAGCCGGCAGATGATCACGACCATTAGGTAGACGACCAGCGGGCTGAACGCGGGCAGCGCAGAGATATAAGTCACAAACAGACCCCCGACCACGGACCAGAACCAGGCCATCTTCACCCGGTGATTCACCGCCCAGGCGATCAGGGCCAGCAGAACCAGATCTCCGGTTCCGTGCAGCAGCGGCAGCCGGCTGACGATGCCCACTTGAAGCATCAGCATTCCCAGCATGACCGGGATGGAAAGCAGCAGGCCCCACATCGCTCAATTCCCCGGGATCAGCGGAGTGACATCCACGGGCCGGAAGTTGGTGATAATCAAAACCGCCTGCAAATTGGCAAAATCCACTCTGGACTGCACCGTCGCCGTCTGGAACAGGTCCGTCTCGAACTTGCGCACGCTGACCACCTGCCCGACCAGAATATTCGGCGGGTATCCGCCTCCTAGGCCGGAGGTTAGCACCAATTCCCCCGTTTTTAGCGGCACATCCTGCGAAACCATATCGAGGATGATATCACCGGTCAGCGAACCGGTCAGCTGGGCTTCGGTGTTCAGGCTCTCCAGGCGCACATTGACCACCATATTCGGGTCGGTGATCAGCTGCACCCGCGCCGCCTTGGCTGTCACCGCGTCCACCCTGCCAACCAGACCCTCCTGGGTGACCACCGGCATGCCGTGACGGATGCCGTCATCAGAGCCCTGATCGACAAAAATGTACTGGACATACGGGCTGGTATCCCTGCCCAGCACCCTGGCCGCGACATACTGGTTCTGCAGGTTCTGCTGGCGGAACTGCAGCAGCGAATACAGCACCTCTGCTTCACGCAGCTGCTGCTCAAGCTGAATAATCTGCGTTTGCAGGCTGGCCACCTCTGCTTCCAGCTCGGAGTTTCGCTGGCGCAGGCTGGCCACATCACGCGGTACGGTGAGGAACTCGTACACCGCCATGAACCGGCTGGAAAGCCAGCCCTGCACCCCGACCACCGGGTCCATGGCCGTCCGCAGAGCGGGCGCCAGATACCCTCCCAGGGCCAGGAGGATGATCCCGACAACGACCAGCCCGAGGGTGGCCGTCTGCCAGATCTGTGGAGATTGTTGTTTCATAGCTTACTTGCTTACGACTTGCACTTCCTGCCTTCGGCTAGGCGGCACGCAGAGCCGCTGAGCGATCGAGCGGAGAGAGAAGCGGGCTCAAGTCGTCGAGGTTCTCCAGAACCATTCCCGCGCCGCGGGCGACACAGGTCAGCGGGTCATCCGCCACCCACACGCGTAGATGCAGTTCGTCACTCAGGCGTTCAGGCAGCCCCTGAAGTAAAGCACCGCCACCAGCCACGCAAATGCCGGTTTCAATCAGGTCCGCCACAATTTCCGGCGGAGCTTCATCCAGTGCGTCTTTGATGGTGTCAATAATGACCTGGAGCGAGCCGGAAATGGCTTCGCGAATTTCAACAGAGGAAATCTCCAGCGACTCGGGCAGGCCGGTCACCAGATTGCGGCCGCGCACGGTCATCGTCTTTTCGGTTGGCAGCGGGTAGGCCGAGCCGACCGTGATCTTCACCTGTTCTGCCATGCGCTCGCCGATGAACAGGTTGTACTTGTTGCGAATGTACTGGGTGATATCCTGGTCCATCTCGTCGCCGGCTACACGCAGGGAGCGCGATACGACGATACCGCCCATCGAGATGATGGCCACTTCCGTCGTGCCGCCGCCGATGTCCACCACCATGCTGCCGCGCACTTCGGATACAGGCAGTCCAGCTCCCAGCGCAGCCGCACGCGGCTCGTCGATCAAATGCACTTCGCGTGCCCCGGCCGACATGGCCGCATCGTAGACGGCGCGTTTTTCCACTTCGGTCGCGCCGGAGGGAATGCCGACTACCACGCGCGGGCGCGGCATGGGAACGATGGTCTGTTGGTGCGCCTTGCCGATGAAATAGCCCAGCAAGGCCTGCGTAATTTCAAATTCAGAGATCACGCCGTCACGCAGCGGGCGGATGGCCAGCGTGTCAGCCGGCGTTCGGCCGACCCATTCTTTGGCCTGCAGGCCTACCGCCTTGGGACGGCGAGTTCGTTTGTCCACGGCGACCCAGGAAGGCTCGTTGATGACAATACCCTTCCCGCGTACGTTAACCAGCGTGTTAGCGGTCCCCAAATCGATTCCGATGTCCAGGGAAAACAATCCCATCAGCCAGTTGAGAGGATTGAAAGCCAAAACAGTCTCCTTGTCCCTGAGGGGAAGGTGGGGTTCTGTTTGATGTTAAACAAACAAGGCATTATACCACAGCCTCATTGACACCCTTGTAGACCGGTGCTATAGTAGCCCAACCAACCCCTGTCGGCTGCATCAAAGCTTCACTTATTTCTCTACCTGTGAAAAATCTACCAGTATTGTACACTGAGGACGCATTTCTGTATACTGCATCCAGCACTTAAGGTTTTTTGTAATCCGGAGGGCCCGTGATCGCGAACATCGCCGAGCAGCTGCGCATAAACGTACAGAAAGTCATCATCGGGAAAAAGGAAACCATCGATCTGCTGCTGGCCGCCATCCTGTGTGAAGGCCACGTGCTGCTGGAGGACGTACCCGGGACAGGGAAGACCACCCTGGCCCGCGCGCTGGCGGTGTCCCTGGGCTGTTCTTTCCGGCGCATCCAGTTCACCCCCGATCTGCTGCCCAGTGACATTACTGGTCTCAGCTGGTTCAACATGAAGGAACAGGAATTTGAGTACCGGCCCGGCCCGCTGATGACCCAGGTTGTGCTGGCGGATGAAATCAACCGGGCCACGCCGCGCACCCAGTCCGCGCTGCTGGAAGCCATGCAGGAGCGTCAGGTAACCGCAGACGGCGTCACCCGGCCCCTCCCGCGCCCCTTCCTGGTCATCGCCACGCAGAACCCGGTCGAGCTGGAAGGCACTTTCCCCCTGCCGGAAGCGCAGATCGACCGCTTTCTGGTGAAAGTCCAGCTTGGATACCCCACTCAGCAGGAAGAAAATGCCATCCTGGAGCGCTTCGGGCAGTCCGATCCGCTCGCGGGGCTGGAACCTGTGACCGGGCCGGAAGAGATCCTCGCGCTGATTGAGGAGCGCCGTCACGTGCGGGTGGAAGCCTCTGTCCGTGATTACGTGGTTCGCATCGCCCGGGCCACTCGCGAAAACAGCGACGTGCAGCTTGGCGCCAGCCCGCGTGCCACGCTGGCCCTGTACCAGGCTGCTCAGGCCGCCGCGGCCATCCAGGGGCGCGACTTTGTCCTGCCGGACGATGTCAAGTTGATGGCGCCGGCGGTGTTCTCGCACCGTATCATCATCTCGCCGCAGGCGCAGCTGCGCGGCCGCTCCAGCGCCCAGCTGATTGAGGATATCGTCGCCTCGGTGCCGGTGCCCGTCGAGGCGTGAAGAGTTGCTGACCCATCCCCCACGTCACAAAAACTTGGCTCACCACCCTTTTCAATCCGCCAATTTGGAGTATAATCTCGGCAGGATATGCGGGCGTAGGTCAGTGGTAGACCGTCACCTTCCCAAGGTGAATGCCACGGGTTCGAATCCCGTCGCCCGCTCAGAAAAAGAGACCGCCTCTCGGGCGGTCGCTTTTTATTCCTCGAAGTTCAACAGATAACCGGATCCGCGCACATTCTGGATCCATCGATCCCCGCCAGGAATGCATTCCAGTTTCTTTCTCAGCCGGCTCATCAGCGGCCGCAGGATGCGGGCTGCTTCCTCTGTCCCCACGCGGTAGCCCTGAACCCGGTAGACCAGATCCGCATGGGCCACCACCTGGTTGCGGTAGCGCAGCATCACCTCCAGCAGGCGCGCTTCCGTCGGCGTGAGATGGATCTCCTTATCCCTGCAGGTGATGCGCCGCCTGGCAAAGTCGATCTGCACCTCCCGGCCAAACATCACCTGACGGCTGACCGGTTCAGTGGAATAGACCCCCACACCCTCATACACGGACACATGCTTGTGCCGGCCGCTGGAGGTGAGCGCCTTGCGCACGCTGTCGAGGAGCTCTTCCGGGGTAGCCGGCTTGAGGATGTAATCCTCCACGTAATAGCGGATGGCCTGAATCGCGGTCTCCAGCGACCCGCTGCCGGTATAGATGATGACCCGCATTTCCGGGTCCGCCTGCCCTGCACGGCGGACGAATTCCATCCCGCCGAATGGAGGAATGTCCAGTTCCAGAATGAGCAGGTCGTAACTGTGTTTTTTCAGCGCGTCCAGGGCAGATAAGCCGTCTGCAGCCGGGATGACTGAGTAGCCTTCGTTTTGAAGCAGCTTGAGCAGGTATTTCCGGGATGATTCGTCGCTGTCAACAACCAGAATACTGTGTTTCTTATCCATGGCGGAGCGTCAATCTATGTTTCCGATAAACGCACAGCCCCCGGTCATGGCGTTTATGCCTTTCTTCGACGTCAGAGCGTCGTCCGATAACTCTTACAGCGGCTTCCACGTCACTTTTCCCCCTTGAGCTGCTGTAAAGCGCCCAGTAAATATTGGTTGATCGTCTCGCGTGCTGGTGGCAGATGCTGCATAGCCTCCCAATTCCGGCGAAATTGATCCGCCTGGGTGTTATCAAGAATGACAAGGAACGGATCTCGGTTCACAGGCACCCCGTTAATCGAGGTCTTGCGCCAGTACGGGCGAAGCTCGCCCTCCCAGGCCCGGTAGTCCCGCAGAAACTGCTCGCGCAGCTCCGGGTACCGGCTCGCTTCCTCCTCCCGGACAAGGTCTTGCTTGTAGGTCTCAATCACAATCCGTTCGATTTCATCCCAGACAACCAGCAATGGCTGAATGGAATGACCCCCCAGTTGGTTGAGGATCGAACGGGTGACAATATTCATTCCTTGCCTCGAGAGGTTCAGGAGTAAACGGCACCGCTAATAGTCTAAAGGGGTTAAAGCGGATTGTCAAACCCTGAAACGCCTTTTCCGCATATTTACCCTATACAAGAAAAAACGCCTGACCCATAAACGGGCCAAGCGATTTTGGAGGGGTGCCTGGACGGTTTCGAACCCTCAACCTCCTCATCCACAGTGAGGCGCTCTGCCGTTGAGCTACAGGCACCGCGTTTAGCGAGGCAGATTTTATCACACTGCTTCGGCTTTCGCAAGCTTTTGGCTGAGAAAAGCAGCGGCTTGCTCTCTTGACAGGCTGGTCTGTTCCCGCGCCGCCAGGTCTTTGACCGTCACCTGCCCGGCCTGGCGCTCATCCGGTCCGACGATGACGACAAAGCGCACGCCGGCCTTGTCGGCGAACTTGAGCTGCTTCTGCAGCCTGACCGGTTCGGTGAACACAATTGTGTTCGCTCCGCGGGCCCGCAGCTCGGCCGCCAGCCGCAGAGAATCCAGCAGCGAGTCTTCGTCAAACACGGTGACCAGCACCTGAGCCGGCTGGGTGTTGAGCTCCGGCAGGCACTGGTACTTCTCCAGGATGACGCGGATCATGACATCGCCCATGGCAAACCCGACGCCGCTCAGCGGATCGCCGCCGACATCCGCCACCAGATTGTCGTAGTGACCGCCGCCCAGGATGGCTCTGCCTTCGCCCTGCCGGTCGCGGGCCTCGAAGACGGTACCGGTGTAATACTCCAGCCCGCGTATGATGCCGGCGTCGAACTGCACGTAGTCCTTGACGCCAACCTGCTCCAGCGCGGTGAACAGCCGGGTCATCTCCTCGGATCGCTTCCAGGCCTCTTCGTCGCTGAGCAACAGGGTCAGACCTTCCATCTGCGCTTCGCTCAGCCCCATATCCCGGGCATAGGCCGTCCAGTTATCGGGGGTCATCTTGTCCCGCCGGTCGATCAGCCGGAACACGTCGCCTTTCAACTCCGGCTTAATCTGCAGGCGGGCAAGTTCAGCCTCCATCAGACGGCGGTTGTTGACCAGAATCACAACCTGATCCGGGTCCAGCCCGACCGCCTTGAAGAACGCCGCGGCGATGCTGATCAGTTCGGCGTCGCTCTCCGGCGAATCCGCGCCGATCAGGTCGATATTCCACTGGAAGAACTCGCGGGTGCGGCCTTTCTGCGGCCGTTCGTACCGCCAGAAGGGGCCGAAGGACCACCAGCGCAGCGGATACGTAAGTTCCTTCTGCCGCTGAGCCACCATGCGGGCCAGGCTGGGGGTCAGCTCCGGGCGCAGGGCGATCAGGTCGCCGCCGCGATCTTCAAACACAAAAGCCTGCTCTTTGACCAGCTCTTCACCCGATTTGGCTGCGTACAGCTCCAGCTTTTCCAGAATGGGAGCCTCATATTCCTGATAGCCGTGCAGCTCCGACACACGGCGAATGGTCCGGTACAGCCAGCTGCGCACAGCCATTTCCTCGGGGTAAAAATCCCGGGTGCCTTTAATTGCTTGGACAACTTTTTTCATATCACTACTCATCCTCGAGGTATGCAGGGATTGTAGCACGAAACACGCGTTCTTTCTGGTACAATCCATCCCTCATACTGGTTATGAATAAGGTACAATAAACCCAATCTCGGTATAACCACGCATCCAGCAGGATTCCATGAAATTATCTGAATTAATCCAGCTAGCTGACGGCACTCTCCTGAACCCTTCAGCTGACATCGACCGTGAAATAAAAGGCTGCTGCGGCGCTGACCTGATGAGCGATGTGCTCGCCGCCACCCAGCCGGAAGCCGTCCTGCTCACCGGGCTGTGCAACCCGCAGGTCGTCCGCACTGCCCAGATGGCCGATATCAGTGCGATAGTGCTGGTGCGCGGTAAACACCCCCCAAAGACCACCATCCAGCTGGCCGAGCAGGAAGGCATTCCCCTGATCGTTTCCCCGCTGGGCATGTTCGAACTCTGCGGCCGGCTGTACCAGGCCGGCCTGACCAGCCTTGAGCTGCCGGTGAGCTCCAGCGCGCCGTGCAGCACGGAGACATAGGCCATAACAGGTAATATGGACACTTCCTCGACCGATGACTACCGCGACCTGACCGACCTGGAAGCCGATCAGATCACCCGGCTTGAGGAACTGGCCTATGAAATCAAGGTCCAGGAAGTGATGACCCCGGACCCGGTCACCGTCACGCCGGAGACCTCGATGAACGCGGTGCTGGAGCTGTTCCGCTCCCGGCGCATCACCGGCGCTCCAGTTGTGGACGAGGGCCGCTTTGTCGGCATCATCAGCATCGAAGACCTGATCCGCAGCCTGATTAAAGGCGACCTGGAGGCCCCCTGCAGCCGGTTCATGACCAGCACCAACCTGATCACCGTCCGACCCGGTGAGCCGCTGGTCGAAGCGCTGAAGGTCTTTGTGAACTCCAGAGTAGGCCGCCTGCCCGTCACGGAGGATGGCCAGACCGTAGTGGGCATCCTCACCAAGGGCGACATCACCCGCGGCCTCCTTTCAGCGCTGAAGCGGGACATCCAGGCCGAGGAAATGCGCCGCTACCGCGCCCGCCACCTGTTCGAAGATATCAAATCTGACCGCACCAGCCTGATCCTGCGGTATAACATACAGCCGAGGGATTTCATTCACGGCGGCGAAGCCTCCAGCCACATCAAGCGGGCGCTGGTTCGCCTGGGGGCCAATCCGCAGGTTGCCCGCCGGACGGGCATCGCGGTCTATGAAGCCGAGATGAACCTGGTCATCCACACCACCGATGGCGGCGTCATCCGGGTGGAAATTGAGCCGCACCAGATCTCGATGGATGTGTATGATTATGGTCCGGGCATCAAGGACATCCAGCAGGCCATGCAGCCCGGGTTTTCCACCGCATCTGAAGAAATCCGTGCGCTGGGCTTCGGGGCTGGCATGGGGTTGATCAACATCTCCCGCTGTGTGGACGAAATGAACCTGGAATCGACCTGGGGCAAAGGCACCCGGTTGCGAATGAAGATTTTCCTTAACGATGAAGAGGCTGTTGGCGAAGGATATCAACTGAAGGAGACCGGTACATGAACCTGGCTCAAATCATCAAAGAACTCGACCTGAGTGTGGTGACCCATCCACAGGATTTTGCCAGCATTGAACCCTCATGCGGGTATGCTTCCGACCTCTTGAGCTGTGTTATGTCCGGCGCGCAGCACCATGGCCTGTGGGTCACCCTGCAGGCCCATGCCAACATCATCGCGGTGGCCGCCCTGCTTGACCTGTGCGGCATTATCATCACCGAGGGAGCCGCACCCGACGCGGCCACCATCGCGAAGGCAAACGAAGAAGGGATCAATCTCTTCACCACCCCCCGATCCACCTTCTGGGTGGTCGGGCGGCTGTGGGAACTCGGGCTGAGAGATCGTTAGCCGGCTGGCCAACCGGGGGGGCAGCATGAAGGCATTTCGGGCTGACCTGCACGTTCACACGGTTCTTTCACCGTGTGCCGACATCGAAATGCAGCCGCCCCTGATCGTCAGTACGGCGCTGGATCGCGGTATCCAGATCTTATCCATCACCGATCACAACGCCACCGGCAATATCGCCGCAGTCCAAAAAGCGGCAGACGGGACGGGTCTGACCATTCTGCCCGGGATGGAACTGCAGACCGCCGAAGAAGTCCACTGCCTGTGCATCTTCGACACGCTCGAGCAAGCCCACGCCCTGCAGGCTATCGTCGACCGGCTGCTGCCGCCGCTCGCCAACAGGCCGGATTACTTCGGCGACCAGCTGTACGTGGACGAGAACGGCGACTTCCTCGGGCGCGAGGAGCGCCTGCTGCTGTCTTCTGTCCGCCTGTCCATCAGCGAGGCCTGCCATCACGTGCACCGGCTGGGCGGCCTGTTCATCCCCGCGCACGTCGATCCCCGCGCACGTCGACCGGAAAGCCTACGGCCTGCTGAGCCACCTGGGTTTCGTCCCCGCCGATCTGCCGGTGGACGGGCTGGAGGTCTTTCGCCTCAGCACCCCCGACCAGGCCAGAGTCAAATATCCACAAATTGCATCCTATCCCCTGCTGCACAACGGTGATGCCCACCGGCTGGATCAGATTCAGGGGACCAATCAATATTATCTGGAAGGCCCGTCGGTGTCTGAAATCCGGCAGGCGATTTTCGGGCGCAATAACCGCTTTTTTTCGTTCTTCCCATTCCGGGAAAGCGTGTTATAATACGTTTTGTACCAATTTTCACAATTACACAAAACCGGCCAATCGTGACATTTGTTATTTGTCCAAACAAGCCGAGTTGGGTATCCTGAGATCGACTCGACCCGTGCTTGTCGCCTGAGTTCGCCTTATTCCTGAAAGGTGGAGTAAAAATGTTGCACACGCCCGAATCAGTGATCTCGATAGACCCCCTCACCAACCCGGAACAGAAACGTATCATCGACCAGATTCTGCAGGAAAACAAGGACAAACCCGGCGCGACCATGGTTGTCCTGAATGAGATCCAGGCCAAAATCGGTTTCGTGTCCGAACCTGTTCAGATGTATGTGGCCCAGCAGCTTCGCGTTCCCGCATCCGCGGTTCACGGGGTAGTTTCGTTTTACTCCTTCTTCACCACCTCTCCCCGGGGGCGGCATACGGTCAAATTCTGCATGGGCACGGCCTGCTATGTCGGTGGTACTCCCCAGCTGATCGAAAAAGCCAAGCAGCAGCTGGGCATCGAACCGGGGCAGACCACCAAAGACGGGTCGATCACCCTCGAAGTGTGCCGCTGCGTCGGCGCCTGCAGCCAGGCCCCCGTGGTGGTGGTGGACGAGCAGGTCTTCGGCCGGGTCAAACCCAACAAATTCCCGCAAATCATCCGCAGCTGCTTCGATTCGGAGGAATCAGGGCAGTAACTGAGCAGGCCATTTCAGGCAGGTTGTGGTGAGAGAACTGTCGCTGCACTTACTCGATATCGTCGAAAACAGCATCGCCGCCGGGGCTAACCAGATCGAAATCAACGTTTCGGTCGACCAGGCGGCGGATCGCTTGCGTATGCAGGTTTGCGATAACGGTAAGGGCATGGACGAGGAAATGGTCGCCCGGATAGGCGATCCTTTCTGCACCACACGCACAACGCGCAAGGTTGGGCTGGGCATCCCCCTGCTCAAAGCAGCCGCTGAAGCCTGCAACGGCTGGCTCAAGGTGGAATCAAAGGCCGGAGAAGGAACCTGCCTGACGGTTGAATTCCAAAACAGTCACATCGACCGGATGCCCCTCGGCGACCTTCCTGCCACGCTGATGAGCCTGATCGTCGCCAATCCGGACGTCCGCTTCCTGGTCAACTGCCGCCACGATGAACAGCGCTTCTGCTTCGACACAGAACCGCTGCGCCGCGAACTGGATGGCATTTCGTGGAGCGAACCAGAGGTGCTGACCTACTTGCGTGAATCCATCTGCGCCGGCCTCGCCGGTGCGAACCTGGTTGATGCAGACCGGTGATAAGCGTTTTTCATAGCAGAGGAGTGTGGACTTTATGCCTACGATCAAGAGCATTGATGATTTGAAACGCGCCCGAGAGGAAGCTCTTGAGAAGCGCCGTGTCAAGACTGCCAGCGGCGGCACGAAGGTGGTGGTCGCCATGGGTACCTGCGGGATCGCAGCCGGCGCTCGCGACACGATGAAGGCTGTCCTCAAGGTCATTGAAGAGGATAACTTGAGCGGGATTACGGTTGCGCAGACGGGCTGCCTGGGCATGTGCGAGCGAGAGCCGATCGTTCAGGTCACCGTCGGTGAGCAGCCCACGGTTACTTATGGCAAAGTGACCCCCGATGTCGCCGAACGCATCATGCGCGATCATGTGAAGTCTGGAAACGTGGTCTCTGATCACGTCATTCCTACCGGCCCCACGGAATAGAAACTGACAGATCAGGTGATGGCATGAAATATTACCGCTCTCACGTACTGGTGTGCACAGACCCTGACTGTGTCCGCCGCGGTTCGCTCCAGCTGATCGATGCGCTGCAGGACGAACTGGTCGCTCAGGGCCTGATTGAGGAAGTCCAGGTGCTGGAAACCAGCCGGATTGGCTCCTGCGCTCTCGGCCCCGAACTGGTGGTCTATCCGGAAGGCGCTCATTATGTGGGCCTTACTCCGGAAGACATTCCCTTCCTGGTCACCGAACACTTCCTCAAGGGCCGCGTGGCCAACCGCTTCCTGCTGCCGCCTTCCCCGAAGAAATCCGACGAGGAACTGTCCGCCCCCACGCCTAAAGAGGTCCGCGTTGTTCTGCGGAACTGCGGGCAGATCGACCCTGAGAACATCGAAGATTACCTGGCCGTCGACGGCTACCAGGCACTGGCCAAAGCGGTCACTTCCATGACCCCTGAAGAGGTCATCGACGAAGTGCTGGCTTCCGGCCTTCGCGGCCGCGGCGGTGCGGGCTTCCCGACCGGCAAGAAGTGGCAGCTGGCCCGCGCTGCAGCCAACCACCCCAAGTTCATCATCTGCAACGCCGATGAAGGTGACCCTGGCGCGTTCATGAACCGCCGCGTCCTCGAGGGCGATCCCCATTCGGTGGTGGAAGGCATGGCCATCGCCGCCTACGCCATCGGTGCGGAGCGCGGCTATGTCTACTGCCGCGCCGAGTACCCCCTGGCGGTCGCCACCCTCGGGCGCGCCATCACCCAGGCGCGCGAATGGGGCCTGCTGGGCAAGAACATCCTCGGCACCGATTTCTCCTTCGACCTGGAAGTCCGCATCGGCGCGGGCGCTTTCGTCTGCGGTGAAGAAACTGCTCTGATGGCCTCCATCGAAGGCAAGCGCGGCGAACCCCGCCCCCGCCCGCCCTTCCCGGCGCAGTCGGGCCTGTGGGGTCAGCCCTCGAACATCAACAACGTCGAGACTTACGCCAACGTGCCCCAGATCATCCTCAAGGGCGCTGACTGGTTCGCTTCGATGGGCACAGAGCGCTCCAAGGGAACCAAGACCTTTGCGCTGGCCGGCGACGTCAATCACACCGGCCTGATCGAAGTTCCCTTCGGCATCACCCTGCGCGAGATCGTCTACGATGTCGGCATGGGCATCAAGGACGGCAAGGGCTTCAAGGCCATACAGACCGGCGGCCCGATGGGCGGCTGTCTGCCCGCCGACTACCTGGATCTCCCGGTGGACTATGAGTCCCTGACCGGTGCGGGTTCCATCATGGGCTCGGGCGGCCTGATTGTGATGGACGAAGATACCTGCATGGTGGACATCGCCCGCTTCTTCATGGAGTTCACCCAGGACGAGTCCTGCGGCAAGTGCGTTCCCTGCCGCGTCGGCACCCGCAAGATCCTCGAGATCCTCACCCGCATCTGCAACGGTGAAGGCGTACCTTCCGACCTGGACACGCTGGAAGTCCTGTGCGCCGAGATCAAACAGGACAGCCTGTGCGGCCTCGGTCAGGGCGCTCCCGGCCCGGTCGTCTCCACCCTGAAGCACTTCCGGGATGAGTACGAGGCGCACATTTACGAGAAGCGCTGCCCGGCGAAGGTCTGCCGCGCGCTGATCAAGTACGTCATCGATCCCAACCAGTGCACGGGCTGCACGGTGTGCGCTCGCAACTGCCCCACGAATGCGATCAGCGGCACCCGCCGCCAGCCGCACACCATCGATCAGGATATCTGCGTTCGCTGCGGCATCTGCCAGCAGGTCTGCAATTTCCACGCGATTTATATCGATTAACCGTTGACTTATCTGTAAATTGCCCGGTCCTTTGTCCCTTTATCACCCATGACCACGAAGCTCGCAGGAGGAGCTGCATGGCATTAGCTGGGAGAGACTTGGACGGCAGTAAAGAGGCTGTGCGCATGGCCATTCGCAAACATGGCTCGAACCGGGGCGTGTTGACCCCGGTTCATACTGAAATCAACAGGTGTGAGAGGATCCCGCATCCGAAAGCCGGTCTGTATTTCGACCGGGAGACGGTGGATTCTCACAACCTGTTGATATCTTGCGTAACCCCCGCCGCACACCTCGATCACGACCATTTTCGGGCGGATATAGCTGCAATTAACTGTAAATCTATGCCCGTCCGGGGTTTGTCATATGAATGGTATTCAGCTCGACATGAAACATGCAAGCCAGAATTTGTTCAGGAGGAATAATGGTCACATTAACCATCGACGGGAAAACCGTTGAAGTCCCTGAAGGGACGACTGTACTCAATGCGGCACGTGCGGCCGGAATCGAGATTCCGACCCTCTGTGACCATCCGGAATTGACACCCTACGGGGGCTGTCGCCTCTGCCTGGTGGAAATTGAAGGCGCGCGCACTTTGATGACGTCCTGCACTGTCCCTGTTGGCAGCAACATGAAGGTGCAGACGAAGTCACCCAAAGTGCTGGCAGCCCGCAAGTTCGTTCTTTCCCTGATCTTCAGCGAGCGTAACCACTTTTGCCCGTACTGCCAGGTGTCCGGCGGCGACTGTGACCTGCAGAACTCCGCCTACGAACTGGACATGACGCACTGGCCGCTCATTCCCAACTACTCTCCCTACCCCGTGGACGCCAGTCACAAGTACATCGTCCTGGACAACAACCGCTGCATCCTGTGCCGCCGCTGTGTCCGGGCCTGCGGCGAGCTGGTCGGCAATCACACCCTGGGGTTTGAAGAGCGCGGCGCCAAGAGCACGCTCATCGCCGACCTCGGCGTTCCGCTGGGTGAGAGCACCTGCGTTTCCTGCGGCACCTGCGTGCAGGTCTGCCCCACCGGCGCGCTGATCGACCGCTGGTCGGCTTACCGCGGCCACCGCGTCGATCTGGACATTACCCAGTCCATCTGCGGCGGCTGCTCCGTGGGCTGCTCCGTCGAAGTGCTCACCCGCGACAACAACCTGGTCCGGGTGGAAGGCGACTGGGAAGGCCCGGTCAACGGCGGCGTTCTCTGCGAGCGCGGCCGCTACAGCGCCGTCTCCGAGCAGCGCGAGCGGATTACCACCCCGCTGGTGCGCAAGAACGGCGCCCTCGAGCCCGCCACCTGGGAAGAAGCCCTGGCGGCTGCCGCCGGGCGGCTGCAGAACCGCGAAGTGGCTGCTCTGGCCTCCACCCGCCTTTCCGCCGAAGCCCTGTACATCTTCAAGAAGCTGTTTGCCGACGGGCTGAAATCCGGCCTGGTAACCACTTTTGAGGAAGGCTACACGACGGCTGCCGCATCCGAACTTGCAGCCGCTCGCGGCGCTGGTTTTGAAGGCAAGCTTGAGGACCTGAAATCCGCCGACACGGTGGTCATCTTCGGCGACGATCTGACTGTGGAACACCGCGTGGCCGGTTTCTTCGTCAAGCGCATTCTGCCGAACGGCGTCAGGCTGCTGCTGGTCGACACCGGTGCAAACGGTCTTGACGGCCTGAGTGATCTCTCCCTGAAGTACGAGCCCGGTAAGGAAGTGGACGTGCTGCGCGGCATCGCCAGCGCCATCATCGGCAAGGAGGAATCCCTGGCCTCGCTGGCAGCCAGCACCGGAATCGACGCCCAGTCCTTCCAGCAGGCCGCGGAACTGCTCAAAGCCGCCGAGAAACCGGTGCTTGTCTTCGGTGCTCGCTTCGTGGCACAGCAGCCGCAGGCGCTGCCCACCCTCATGGATCTGGCCGACCTGACCGGCGCGAAAGTGCTTGGCACCAAGGGTGGCGCGAACAGCGTGACGGCGGCTCAGTACCAACTCGACAGCCCCTTCGCCCTGAACGGCCACCAGGTGATCTATGCGGCGCTGGGTGATGAAGATCCCTCCGAGGACTGGGTCAGCCGGCTTTCCAACGTCCCCGGACTGGTGCTCCAGGCCAGCTACGTCTCCCCGCTGATGGACAAAGCCGATGTGGTCCTGCCCGTGGCGAACTTCCAGGAGCAGGACGGCCACTTTGTCAATCTGGAAGGCCGGCTGCAAACTGCCCGTCATGCCCTCCAGCCCGCGGCTGACGTGCGCACCAACGTGGAAGCGCTCACCGGTCTGGCGGCAGTGCTGGGCGTGACGGTCGACGACGGCTGGCAGGAAGCGCTGGCTGAACGGCTGTCTTCAGTCGCCATCGCGGCTTAATGTTTGATACTGGACAGGAGAAAATCGAATGGCAAAACCGAAAATCTCAAGCGATTGGCTCTGTGGGTGCGCAGGCTGCCACATGTCCCTGCTGGACATCGACGAGCGGATCGCGCTGATCGCTGAACTGGCCGACCTCCGCTCCACACCCATCACCGACCTGAAGGAGCCCGATGAAGAAGGTGTGGACGTCGGCATTCTGGAAGGTGGCATCAACAACAGCGCCAACGAAGAAGTGGCCCGCAAGATGCGCGAGCGCGCCAAGATTCTCGTCGCCCTAGGTGACTGCGCCGTGTTCGGCGGTGTGCCTGCCATGCGCAACTTCTGCGGAATCGAAGAGGCCCTGAAACGCGCCTATGTCGAGACGGAAAGCACCGACGAGAGCGGCGCCGTTCCGGACGATCCCGAGCTGGCGAAGATGACCCGCGCCCGCGCCTTGCAGGAAGTGGTCCCGGTGGATGTCCATGTGCCTGGCTGCCCTCCCAGTGCAGATACGATCTTCCACGTCCTGAGCGAGCTGGCTCAGGGCCGGCGCCCCGAACTCAAAGATGAACTGCTGCATTGGCACTAGGAGAGGTATCGAATGGTTGCACAGAAAGTAACAATTGAACCCGTAACCCGGATTGAAGGGCATGCCAAGGTCACCATCCACCTGAAGGATGACGGCAGCGTCGAGCACGCCTACCTGCATGTCAACGAGTTCCGCGGTTTTGAGAAATTTTGCGAAGGCCGCATGGTCTTCGAAATGCCGTCCATCACCCCGCGCATCTGCGGTATCTGCCCGGTGAGCCATCACCTTGCCGCTGCCAAGGCCGCGGATGAGGTCTACGGCGCTCCCGCCCCCCGCCCGGCGCAGCTGCTGCGCGAGTTGATGCACATGGGCCAGGTCATCCAGAGCCACGGCATGCACTTCTTCGAGCTGGCCGGCCCTGACCTGCTGCTGGGCTTCGACGCCGACCCGGCCGTCCGCAACGTGGTCGGCCTGATCCAGTCCAACGCCGGTCTGGCACTCAAGGCCGTGAACCTGCGCAAGTTCGGCCAGGAGATCATCTCCACCCTGGCCGGCCGCCGGGTTCACCCCAACTTCGCCGTGGTCGGCGGCGTCAACAAAGCCCTCTCTGCGGAAGGCCGCGATTACATCCTCTCCGGCGTGGACGAGGCCATCGCCACCCTTCAGCTGGGCCTGAAGATCATGAAGGACTGGGCTGCCGCCAATCAGGAGGACATCAACAAGTTCGCCGTGCTGCAGTCCGGCTACCTGGGTCTGGTCAAACCCGGTAACGCGCTCGAGCTGTACAACGGCCAGATCCGCCTGATCGACCGCAGCGGCGCCGAGCTGGAGCTGTTCGAAGACAGCAGCTACCTGGATTACATCGCCGAGCACGTGGAGCCGTGGACCTACCTGAAGTTCCCCTACTACAAGAAGCTCGGCTGGCCGGAAGGCGTCTACCGCGTGGGTCCGCTGGGCCGCCTGAACGTGTCCGACCGGATCTCCACGCCGCTGGCCAACGAAGCCCTGAAGGAGTTCAAGGCCCTCAACCCTGGCCATCCGGTGGAGCAGACCCTGTACTTCCACTACGCCCGCCTGATCGAGGCCCTCTACGCCGTTGAGCAAGTTCGCGTGCTGCTGGAGGACCCGGACATCCTCAGCACCGACATCATCAACACCCGCCACGACTACAAGGGTGAGGGTGTGGGTGTGATCGAAGCCCCGCGCGGCACCCTGATCCACGACTACAAAGCCGACGAGCACGGCCAGCTGACCAAGGTCAACCTGATCGTCGCCACCGGGCACAACAACTGGGCCATGAGCACTGCGGTGGACAGCGTCGCCAAGACCTATATCAAAGGGCCGGAGATCTCCGAAGGCCTGCTGAACCGGGTCGAAGCCGCCGTCCGCGCCCATGATCCCTGCCTGTCCTGCTCGACCCACGCCGTCGGCCAGATGCCGATCGTGGTGGATATCCTCGATCCGGACGGCAACACCGTCAGGCAGCTTCGCCGCGGTTAGAATGACCGGCGAGTACAACAACAGCGAGAACCTGCTGTCCCCTGAACAAGGAGCAGCAGGTTCTCCTGCTCCGCGTAAACTGCTGATCGGTATCGGCAACCCGGACCGGGAAGACGACGGCGTCGCCTGGGTGCTGATGGACCACCTGGCTGCCCGGCTGGATCCCGGCGGTACCGGCCTGAGGGATGAGTCCGAGCGGGTTTTTGAGGACGGGCGGCTGCATTTGCTGTTCGACCTGCAGATCATGCCGGAGATGGCGGAACTGATCGCCGGGTTCGACCAGGTGTGCTTTGTGGACGCCCATACCGGCAGCCAGCCGGAGGATCTGTACTGTCTGGAACTGCAGCCGCAGTTCCAGACCTCGCCGCTCACCCACCATATGACTCCAGAGACCTGCCTGTTCCTGGTGGATTCCCTCTTTGGCCGGCAGCCGCAGGCCTGGCTGATGGCCGTCCGTGGGTTCTCGTTCAACTTCACCCGCTCGCTGTCCCCCCGGACGGAAGCGCTGGCCCGCCAGGCCGAAGAGATGCTCTGGGACTGGCTGCACGACAGGCCAGTGAAAGCGCGGTAAAATCTATCACGATTTCGGGTGATCCACGGCACCTTTCTCTCGAGAGAAAGGTGCCCGAAGGTACCATTTTTCAGGTGACAATCAGTCCAACGGTTAGGGATAGAACACACTTATACCCGTTTGGGCAACGATGATAAAACAGAGTTGACTAATCGGAGTTATAGAGTGTCGTATGTTGCAGCAGATTGATCATTCGCATCTCCTCAGGAGCATCCCCTGGTTCATGGATCTCAATCCGGACCAGCTTGACCGGCTGGCCGCGATTGCGGAGACCTGCCATGCGGAGCCGGGGGAGGTGCTGTTCCATGAAGGAGATCGGAAAGGTCGCCTGTATATCGTTATTGAAGGGCAGGTGGAAATCACCTACCAGATCCCGTCCCGCGGACAGCTGGCCATTTTCACCGCCGAGCCGCTGGATATTATCGGTTGGTCCAGCATGACGCCGATCGTTCGCCAGCTGGTTGGCAGCGCAGTTGCGAAAACCAATGCGACCCTGCTGTCTTTCGACGGCGGCACGCTGCGCCAGTTGTGCGACGAAGACCACGACCTTGGTTATGTCATCATGCGGCGCCTGGCCAATGTGATCGCCAGCCGCCTGCTGGTGACCCGCCTGACGCTCACCGATCTGCTGGTCCATGAGAAGGAAGAGGCCGCGCGGCCCCAATCCTGACCTCCAGACCGGCCTGCCTCCTCATTCCCCTGGAAAGGGGAAAAAATACGGGACGTTTGGTCACTAAAACGGTCGGATTAGTATTATAATCAGGACAGATGCACGAACTCTCCATAACGGAAAACATACTGGAAATCGCCACACGGAACGGCGCCCGAGCCGGGGCTTCTCGCATCACGGATATCACCCTGGTGATCGGCGACCTGTCCAGCATTGTGGATGATTCTGTCCAGTTTTACTGGGATATGATCAGCCAAGGGACGCTGGCGGAAGGCGCCCGGCTGCACTTCAGGCGGGTTCCTGCCCGGGTGCACTGCCAGTCCTGCGCCCATGAGTTTGAACTCGCCGGCCAGCTCAATCCCTGCCCCGAGTGCGGCAGTCTGTCTCTGGATATTCTCAGCGGCGATGAGTTTTACGTCGACAGCATAGAGATTGAAAAGAAGGAATAACAATGTCTGCTTCTCGTGTCACCATTGTTGAACGAATTATGGATGCCAACGACCAGGTCGCGGAGCTCAACCGCCGCCGTCTGGACGAGGCCGGCGTTTTCGGCATCAACCTGATGGCATCCCCTGGGGCCGGCAAGACCAGCACCATTCTCAAGACCATCCAGATGCTTCAGCCGGATATCAAGATCGGCGTGGTCGAGGGAGACACCGCCCCTGTGACCATCGACGCCGACAAGGTTCTGGCAGCCGGGATGCCCGCGGTCCAGATCAACACCGGCGGCGACTGTCACCTGGACGCCCCCATGCTGGACCAGGGCCTGAGCCAGCTGCCCCTGAACGAACTGGACCTGATGATCGTGGAAAATGTGGGCAACCTGATTTGCCCGGCAGCCTTCAAGCTGGGCACCCATGCCAACGTGCTCATCGCTTCCATCCCCGAAGGGGACGACAAGCCCTACAAGTACCCCAACATCTACCGCGGGCTGGATGTGCTGATCATCAACAAGATCGACCTGCTGCCGTACATCGATTTCCGCATGGACTACTTCCGCCAGGGAGTCGAAGCGCTGAACCCCGGCCTGATCACCTTCGAGGTATCAGCGAAGACTGGCGAGGGTTTTGAAGCCTGGACGCAGTGGCTGCGCGGCAAGGTCAAGAAAGCGTAGAAACGGTTCCATATGGCCATTATCGGGCAGGAGATCAAGGTCACAGGCATCGTACAGGGAGTCGGGTTCCGCCCCTTCGTGTACAGTCTGGCCACGTCCCTGCAGCTCACCGGCTGGGTGCGCAACACCTCCAGCGGGGTGGAAATTGAGATCAACGGCACGGATGAGTCCGTCTCGGCCTTCCTCGAGGAGCTGAAGACCCATCCGCCTGCGCTGGCCCGCATCGACTCCATCGAAGCCCGTCCGGTGCCGCCGAACGGGTATGAGGGCTTCGAGATCCGCCACAGCCAGCCGCAGCCGGGCGATTTCCTGCCCGTATCGCCGGACGTGTGCACCTGCCCGGACTGCCTGCGCGAGCTGTTCGACCCGTCCGACCGTCGCTACCGCTACCCCTTCATCAACTGCACCAACTGCGGCCCGCGCTTCACCATCGTGACCGACATCCCCTACGACCGGCCGAACACCACCATGGCGGGCTTCCCCCTCTGCGACGACTGCCGCCGCGAGTATGAAGACCCGCTTGACCGGCGGTTCCACGCCCAGCCGCT
>CZCB01004418.1_pt1 | contig 22381 bp, 24 predicted proteins | sample 591991 | NCBI WGS metagenome assembly CZCB01 (sample SAMEA3556809, study PRJEB10932) | anaerobic digester metagenome
TCTACACTATCCTCTTCGTCGGCAGCGTCAGATGTGTATAAGAGACAGGGTAAATTGTAACGTCGCTGGGTAAAGTAAGAAGCTTATCGTAAATGGACTTAATTAAAGTAGCATAACTGCCACCGGGTAAATCAGTTCGGCCTACTGAACCGTTAAAGATGGTATCGCCGGTAAAACATACTTTTTCCTCTTGACTATATAAGCACATACCACCCGGAGTATGACCTGGAGTATGCAGGACCTTTAAATTTATCTGACCGAAACTAATTACATCCCCGTCTTCTACCAGTTGATCGGCAGCCGGTTCCTTTGTAGTGGAACCAAGAAACTTTGATAAATTATGAACAGGATCAGTAAGCATTTTAGCATCTTGAGAATGGATAACAATAGGAGCACCGGTAGCTTCTTTTAATTCTTTATTGGCTCCGATATGATCATGATGACCATGGGTATTTACAATATATTTTATTTTAATTTCCATTTCTCTAATAACCTCTAAAATTCGTTCTCCTTCATCACCAGGATCTATTACAATTGCTTCTTTAGTGTTTGGGCACCATACAAGGTAACAATTGGTTTCCAAAGCTCCTACACTTAAAACTTTAATTTTCATCAGAGAATAACCTCCTAAAAACCTTTTTTACTATCTAAAAGCATAGTTACAGGCCCGTCGTTTATGATTTCTACTTCCATATATGCTTGAAATACTCCTGTTTCTACTTTAATTCCTTTCTCCACCAGTAATTTATTAAAAACTTCATAAAGTTCTTTGGCTTTTTCCGGGTGGGCAGCATCGGTAAAACTAGGTCTGCGACCTTTACGACAATCACCATAGAGGGTGAATTGAGAAACAGATAAGATTGCACCACCTATATCTAGTAAAGATAAATTAAGTTTTCCTTCCTCGTCTTCAAAAATTCGCAGATTGCATATTTTCTCCGCCAGGTATTTGGCATCTTCATCTGTGTCATCATGAGTAACTCCTAATAATATTACTAAACCGGTCCCGATTTCACCTACCCTTTTCCCTTCAACTTTTACTGATCCTTTTTTTACTCTTTGAATTACAGCACGCAATTTTTATCACCTGACTCCATCTTTTATTCTTCTGGGGGTAACCCTCCGTACCTCAACAACATCTTTAATCCTATAAATTTTCTCCACAATAGAATTTAACTGTTCTAAGTTATTTATATTAATTTTTAAATCAATAACCGCAGTTCCGTTTTTCTTTATTCGGGCATTAATAGCTGTAATCTGAATTTTTGCATCACTAACAGTATTAATAATCTCCGAAGTCAATTTTGCCCTATCTACAGCAGTAATCATAATTTCTACCTGAAAAGTATTACTATCCGATTCATCCCAAGCAGCTTCAACTAACCGTTCAGGTTCTAAAGCTAAATAAGAACAAACATTAGGACAATCCGCCCGATGAATAGAAACTCCTCTTCCTCTGGTGATATAACCTATTATTTTATCACCGGGCAAAGGATTACAACAACGGGCAAAACGGATCATTACATCATCTACGCCTTTTATTCTTACACCTTGAGAAGAATTTTTTAATTTGGACTTTTTCGTTTCTTTCGGTAAAAGGTCATGCTCTAAATCAATACTGACTATTTTATCCTTTTCATAGACTTCTTTTAATTTTAAAACAACCTGTATAGGTGTGATTACTCCATCACCAATGGCCACCAATAAATCTTCTGAAAAACTAAAACCCAGCTTCGGCGCAATATTATTTAGACGATCGGTGCGTAAATTATTTTGCACTTCCAGTCCATGTTTGCGCAGCTCTTTTTCTAATAGTTCCTTGCCTCTATTTAAGTTTTCTTCCCTTTTCTCCCGTTTAAACCACTGTCTGATACGATTTTTCGCTTGAGAGCTTTTAACGATTTTCAGCCAATCACGACTGGGTCCGTTTGCCTGCTTGGAAGTTAATATTTCTACTATGTCGCCGGTTTTCAATGTGTAATCTAAAGGAACTAATCTATTATTGACCTTACTGCCGATACATCTGTGTCCTATTTCCGTATGAACCCGATAAGCAAAATCTATGGGGGTGGACCCGGCAGGAAGTTCAAAAACATCGCCTTTTGGAGAAAAAACAAAGACTACATCAGAAAACAGATCGATTTTTAAAGTTTCCATGAATTCCTTAGAATCTTGTAATTCACTTTGCCATTCTCTGATTTGTTTTATCCAGGTTAATTTTTCATCTATCCTGGCTTTTTGTTTGGAGTTTTCTTTATAGAGCCAATGAGCGGCAATACCATACTCGGCAGTATGATGCATATCCCAGGTCCTAATTTGAATCTCAAAAGGTTCCCCCCGGGGACCTATTACCGTAGTGTGCAGAGACTGATACATATTAGGTTTAGGCATCGCAATATAATCTTTAAACCGTCCGGGAATAGGTTTCCATAAGGTATGGACAATGCCTAACGTTCCGTAGCAATCCTTAACACTATTTACTATAACTCTCACGGCAATCAGATCATATATTTCATTTAAATCTTTATTCTTTTTTTCCATTTTAGTGTAAATACTATAAAAATGTTTAGGTCTGCCGCTAATGTCTGCTGTTAAATTAGCTTTTTTTAATTCTTCCCTCAAAATTTCGATTACTTCGTTTATATACTCCTCCCGCTCTTTCCTTTTCATTGATATTTTCCCGACCAAATCATAATATTTATCAGGTTCTAAATACCGAAAAGAGAGATCTTCCAATTCCCATTTAAATCTAAAAATACCTAGTCGGTGGGCTAAAGGAGCAAAAATTTCCAAGGTTTCCTGTGCCACTTCCCGTTGTTTCCAAAAATCATGATGTTTTAAAGTACGCATATTATGAAGTCGATCAGCCAGTTTAATTAGAATTACCCGTATATCTTTAGCCATAGCTAAGAACATTTTACGATAGTTTTCTATCTGCCTTTCTTCTTTAGAAGAATACCCTATTCTGCTCAGTTTTGTTACCCCGTCTACCAGCAAAGCAATTTCTTGACCAAATATTTTCCTAATATCCTCCAATTTTTTCGGAGTATCTTCTACAACATCATGTAATAAACCTGCAGCAATAGTATTATCATCTAACCCTAACCCGGCTAAAATTTTGGCCACAGCTAAAGGATGGGTGATATATGGTTCCCCTGAATTCCGCAGTTGTCCTTCATGAGCCTGTTGGGCAAAATTATATGCCTTCTCTATTAAGTCCAAATCAGCCTTGGGATTGTTCTTTTTCAGCTCTTCTATCAATTCCGTTAGAGCCATATCCACCCTCCTTTCTCATTAATATTTCATCAGTGAAATTACATCATAGCCAAATAAATTCTTGCGGCCCTCCAGGTAAGAAAGTTCAATAAGAAAACCTAAACCTAACACTTCGCCACCTAATTTTTCTACAAGGTTAATGGCAGCTTTAATAGTGCCTCCCGTAGCTAGCAAGTCATCTGTGATAAACACTTTTTGCCCTGGTTTAATTGCATCCAAATGAACTTCTAATTGGGCAGTTCCATACTCCAATTCGTATTCTGTACAAACCGTAGCAGCCGGCAATTTTCCTTTTTTCCGAATTGGAACAAAACCACAACCCAGTTTATAGGCTAAAGGACCTCCTATAACGAACCCACGAGCTTCCGGACCCACTATCAAATCTACCTGTTTATCTTTTATTTTTTCCGCTAAGCTGTCAATAGCATAACTAAAAGCTTTACCATTAGCTAAAAGAGGCGTTATGTCCTTAAAACTAATTCCTGGTTGAGGGAAATCAGGTATTATCCTAATATATTCTTTTAAATCCATCTTTTCGACTCCTTTAATTAATTTTATAGTCATTTTTTTGTAAGCACACCAAAAGCAATTTTTTGATATTCCTGAAAATCCAGTCTCTTCCTAACCCCTTCTAAAAAAAGAGGGGATTGTTCTAATTTAACCTTTGCCGGGTTAGGTGCTAAAATGATTACCCGCATACTATCTTTTATTTCTACCTCTAATAATTTTAATTCCTCCAGTATTTTTAACCAATGACAGACATCGGAAACTGATAACAATATCCGGTGGGATTTTGCCAAAGAAACAATTTCTTTATCATTTAGGGTTATTTGTAAATCTTTGTTAGCAATCTTTTTTAATAATAGATAAAAAAGAACTAATTGTTTTCTTCCCGGGGCTAATCTTCTAAGTAGATACAGGTTTTTAGCTTTATCTTTTATTCCATATAAAAAATGAACCTTTACTGAACAATTACATGTACAAGTTTTTTGCAGTAATTTTTCATATTCTGCTTTGGAAAAACAAAGGTTGTATAAGACAAGATGTTTAAGGTGAGGAGTTAAAATTTCCGAGTAATTAATTCCACCAATTATTACTCTATAGAAACCTTTCGCGATTAATTTACCAATTTTTTCATATTCCTCTTTAGAAAAATCGCCTTTATTAAAAAGAATTTTATCTTTTAATTCAGGGTCAGCTTCCAGTTCCCTGACCAAATATTTAGCTTCCTTTTGACTGTTAACATAGATGGTCGTAAATTCTCCGGCCCGCAACAAGTTTTTTATATAACCAATTTTATCATTACAACCCCGATAGTCAATTATTTGAATACTGTCCTTTGGAAACGATTCCAAAAGGTTAGGAGGACAATAAGGATTATCTATTTTATTGTTAGGTTTAATATCCTTTAAAATTAGCTGAAGGGAAGTTGTACCGTTCCACTTATTCTCATCTAAGGTAAAAGCAAAATCCAAAGGTTCACGACTTGCAGCTATTTCTGAATAACCGGCCATATTAAACCCAATTGCGTCCCAATATGTATCGTGAGCCTTGATTGTCAATTTTAAATGTTCTCCATTGCTGCCAACCTGGCGATAGTTATGAACCTCTCCATTCCGATAGACTAATACAGGTTCAGGATTTGCTGCACCAAAAGGCTCTAATTTTCTAAGTTCTTCTAAAAAGTTAAAATCTACGTCCGCCAGGTCAATCTCCCCATCTAAGGCCAGGGAAGGAATTAAATTTTCCTTTTGGAGTATTTTACGGGCAATAAAATTTATTTTTTCACAAAACCGGAAAAGATTCTCCTCTCTTAAACTCAAACCTGCGGCCTGGCTATGCCCTCCAAAACTATGTAAGTATTCTTGGCATTGTTGTAAAGCTTGATAAAGGTGAAATCCAGGTATGCTACGGCCGGAACCTTTATAAAGACCGTCTTGTTTTGTCAGGAGAATAGTTGGCCGATAGTATTTTTCCACTAATCGTGAAGCCACAATCCCAATAACTCCAGGATGCCAGTGGTCTCCGGCCAAGACAATAACCGGATTTTCGTTTAAATCGATCTTTTCCGTTAAAAGAAGGGCTTCCTCCATTATCCTTGCTTCAATACTTTGTCGCTCCTGATTAGCTTTATTTAAATTTTGTGCAATTTCTTTAGCTACTTCTTCCTTTTGGGACAATAGTAATTTTACCCCTAAACCGGCATGACCAATCCGGCCACAAGCATTTAACCGGGGGGCTAAAAAAAAGCTCACCTGTTCTGAAGTTATTTTTTGCAAATCAACACTTGCCGCTTCTGCTAAAGCCTTAATGCCCAGCCTTTTTCCCTTAGACATCTTTTCTAAACCATACTTCACCAGCACCCTGTTTTCCCCTACTAAAGGAACAATATCAGCAATAGTACCTAAAGCCACTAAATCCAAATACTGATAGGCTTCTGATTTTCCTCTTTCACTCCCCAGGCTAGATTCTAATAAAGCCTGGGCAAGTTTAAAGGCAACACCTACCCCCGCGAAAGGGGTACTACCTTTCTCTAATAAAGGATTAATTATAAGACAAGGAGGCAAAATCTCCGGGGGCTGATGGTGATCAGTAACAATAAAGTCCAGCCCAAAAGCTTGTCCACTAATAACTTCTTCAACAGAACTTATTCCGCAATCAACAGTGATTACTAAAGGTTTTTCCGGAACTATTTTTTCTAAAGCCTGAAAACTTAAACCATAACCTTCCTCTACCCTATCCGGTATATAGTAATCCACCTGACCGCCTAAATCTTGTAAAACTGCCACTAATAAAGCAGTGGCGGTTATCCCGTCTACATCATAATCACCGTAAATAACAATTTTTCTTTTGTTTTTCAAAGCTTCCACAATTGTTTTAACGGCTAAACCTACTGCCTGCATTTTAAAGGGAGAGCTTAAATTTTCTAAACAGGGGTTTAAAAATTCATTTGCTTTTTTAGGATCATCATAGCCTCTATTCACAAGCAACAAGGCAAGAGTAGAAGATATTTTAAGTTCATTTACTAAAGACATTATCAACCGGGTATCTACATCTTTAAAACTCCAAATTTTCTCTTTAACCAACCTGCTGCCCCCATTTAAAAGATTCTCTTTAAAAAGAAGCCAAGCTACACTTCTTTATTAGTAGCTTGGACTATCTGTTCATCTTTCTCATCTGCAGATGAGTTTTGATTGACAAAATTTAAATTTTCCATTCTTTCTCTTAACTCTTTTAATTCAGCTTCTAGCTCATTGACCTGATTGGTTAAGTGTCTATTTTTTCCTTCTAGCTCCCGTTGTTTACGCCAAGATTCGAAATTTTTGAAGGAACCTAGTAAAAAAATACAAAGAGCACCTAGTAATGCAGAACCTAAAATAACTAACACTAAGGAAGTATGAAATTTCCACATCAAAAAATTAATCACAACCACAGTAGTGTTTTGAATAGCAAAAATGGCAACTAACAAAGCAAATATCAAGGCACTTACTAAATAACCTTGCATTGTTCCCACCTCTCTTTCTAGAGTATAATTCGGTAAATATTCATTATTTCCTTCTGATTATTAGTCTTAGGAAAGAGAGGAAAGGTTACTTATGAATTTGCTTCAGTTTTTTTCATTTCATACCATAAAGGACTGGCTATAAATATTGAAGAGTAAGCACCTGCGGCAATACCGATTATAATAGCTAAGGCAAACAATCTTGTGGTCTCCCCACCAAAGAAAAACAATGCTATTAAAACAAACAACGTGGAAATTGTAGTATTAATCGAACGGGTCAAACTTTGCTTGATACTTTGATTAATTAAAGGGATAAGTTCAAGCTTTTTCGACTTTTGCATCCTTAAATTTTCCCTTATCCGGTCAAAAATAACAATAGTATCATTTATTGAATATCCAAAGATAGTTAAAATTGCAGCAATAAAAGTACTATCTACCTCTAATTGAAAAATGGAGAAAATACCTAGGGTAACCAAAATATCGTGAACTAAAGCGATAATACCGGCTAAAGCAAACTTAAATTCAAACCGGATGGTTATATAAACAATCATCAAGGGAATAGCAATACTTAAGGAAAGAATACCGGCGTTTCTTAATTCTTTACCGATTGTAGGACCAACTTTTTCACTACGAAGGATTTCTAAAGAACCGATTTCTTTTTCTAAAGTATTTACAACTTGGTCCTGTTGTGACTCATCCAAAACACTTGTTTTAATTATAAAAGTATTATCCTCCGAAGGCTGAATGGCACTGTCTTGTAAATTAATTTTCTCTAAAGCAGTCCTAACTTCTTCTATAGTAGTTTCGTCCTGGAATTTCACTTGTAGCAAATTACCGCCTGCAAAATCTATACCAAAATTAAAACCTTGCACAGCCAAGGAGAAAAGGCCAGGAATGATTACCAACAGCGATAAGAAATACCATATTTTTCTTTTACCCACAAAATCCATTTTATCTCCTCCCTCCTAGGCCCCAAATAATTTATTATTTTTAAAAGCATATGATAAAACAAACTGTTTTAATAAAAACCTAGTAAAGGTTATAGCAGTAAACATACTAACTAAAATACCAATCATTAATATCAAAGCAAAGCCTCGAATAGTTCCTATACCAAAATACATTAAAACTATAGCTCCAATCAAAGTTGTTACGTTAGAATCAATAATTGTCCGAAGAGCGCGGGAAAAACCGGCGTCTAAAGCTGCCCTTAAAGTTTTGCCATTCCTTAATTCTTCTTTAAACCTTTCATAAATAATGATATTGGCATCCACAGCCATACCTACTGATAAAAGAAAACCGGCTATACCAGGTAAGGTAATAGTTGCATCAATTGCTATCAAGATACCCCAAAGAATTATCGAATATAAAATCAGTGAAACTCCGGCTACAAATCCCGGTAAACGGTAATAGAATAACATGAAAAGTAGTATAGCTAAAATACCATATATACCAGCAACTTTGCTTTTATCCAAGGAATCTAATCCTAATTTTGGCCCGACAGTTCTTTTTTCAACTATTTCCAATTCTACGGGTAAAGCACCGGACCGAAGTAATACAGCTAAATCATGAGCCTCTTCCAGTGTGGCAAAGCCCCCGGAAATCTGAGCTTGTCCATGGGTAATGGCCTCACTTACAAAAGGAGCGGAAAGGAGCTGGCCATCTAAAATAATTGCAATAGCCCGATTGGGATTATATTCATTCGGTTTTGTCGGATACTTATTTACTAAGTCCCTGGTAGTCTCCGCAAACTTCTTAGCTCCCTCGGGATTTAATTTTAAGCTAACAAAGTATACTTTATTAGGATCAGTTTCATTAGGGTTCATACCTTCTTTAGCATCTTCTAAATCCTTACCGGTGATAACCGTCTCCATGGTATCTACCCTTTTAAACTCTAAAAGAGCTGTTTTCCCGATTAGGGAAATAGCTTCTTCCGGATTTTCCACACCCGGGAGCTCCACAAGAATTCTATTATTACCTTCTCTACGGACTTCCGACTCAGTTAATCCCAAACCATTTACCCTATTTTCAATGATTGCAATAGCTTTGGCCATATCCTCATCTGTTGCATCTGCTGGAGCTTCTAATCTAACCAGAACTCCGCCTTTTAAGTCTAAGCCAAATTTAATATTTTCTTGAAAAGGTTCAAGGGCAAAAAAAGTACACACACCTACTATTGTTACAGTTAACAATATTATAAACAGTCTTCCCCAACGCATGGATTCTCCTCCTATTCTTTTAAAACACTGTATAATTATATACCTCTAATAAAAAAAATTCAATTAAGTTGAATTAACAATTATTAAATCGTTTAACACCACCGAAAAAAAAAGCCCTGGGAAGGGCTTAAGCAGTTATTATTTATTTTCAATATCCATTTCTGTATTTTCCTCATTTTCAATCTCATCTTCATCATCGTGTTCCGTAAGAACTTGTCCGATTGCATTTTTCAAAACGGTAACATTTACACCCTTGGCTATTTCGATAACTACTTTATCATCTCGTAAAGCTTTAATGACTCCGTAAATACCGCCGATGGTGACTATATCATCACCTTTTCGAAGATTATCCAGCATTTCCCGTCTTTTTTTCTGCTGTTTTTGTTGGGGTCTGATCATCAAAAAATAAAGAAGAGCAAAGAACAGAATAAGTAACATAAAACTATCCATCAAATACCTCCTATAGTTACTAGAAAAATTTGTATAGGTACATTATACAATAAAAATTATTTTAATACAGCCTGTTTTCTTCTAATCGTCCCTATAATGTTCATAAAATTCTTCCCTAAACTCCAAAAATCTATCTTCTAAAATTGCTTCCCGAATTTCTTTAACTAAATTAATCAAAAAGTAAAGATTGTGGATGGTTGTTAATCTCAAACCAAGTATTTCATTAGCTTTAATCAAATGACGTATATAAGCCCTTGTGTAATTCCGACAGGTATAACAACTGCATTCACTGTCTAAGGGGCGGAAATCTCTGGCATAAACAGCATTTCTAATGACCAGTTTTCCTCTTTTGGTAAATACAGTACCATTTCTGGCTATTCTCGTGGGCAGAACACAATCAAACATGTCTACCCCTCGCATAATGCCCTCTACCAAATTATCCGGGGCACCTACCCCCATTAAATAACGTGGTTTTTCTTTTGGCATTAAGGGAGTTGTATAATCTAAAACCTCATACATTAACTCTTTAGGTTCACCTACACTTAATCCTCCAATAGCATACCCAGGTAAATCTAAAGCGGTAATTTCCTTTGCACTTTGTTCTCTTAACTCACGATAAACGTTGCCTTGAATTATCCCAAATAAAGCCTGGTCTTCCCTTTTATGAGCCTCTTTACAACGCCGGGCCCACCGGGTGGTTCTTTCCATGGCTTTTTTTGCATACTCAAAACTACAAGGATAGGGAGCACATTCATCAAAAGCCATAATAATGTCAGCACCTAAAGCATTCTCGATTTCCATTACTTTTTCCGGACTAAAAAAATGTTTAGAACCGTCATGATGTGATCTAAATTCCACTCCATCTTCCTGAACGGTTCGTAAATCCCCCAAACTAAAAACCTGGAAACCGCCGCTGTCTGTTAAAATCGGTCTGTCCCAATTCATAAATTTATGCAAGCCCCCGGCTTCTTTTACTAAATCATGCCCCGGTCTTAGATAAAGATGATAGGTATTACTTAAAATTATTTGAGCACCAATAGATTTCAATTCTTCGGGACTTAAAGTCTTAACGGTAGCCTGGGTTCCTACCGGCATAAAAACCGGTGTTTCAATTATTCCATGGGGTGTATGGAACCTCCCTACTCGGGCTTTTGTATCTTTACACTCTTTAATTAATTCAAACTCAAAGGCCACGACAAAACCTCCTATATAATTAACATTGCATCCCCAAAACTAAAAAAACGGTATTTATTATTTACAGCTTCCTGATAGGCTTTCAGGATGTTTTCCCTGCCGGCTAAAGCACTAACCAGCATAATTAAAGTAGATTTAGGCAAATGAAAATTAGTTATCAAACCTGAAATCACCTTAAATTCATACCCTGGATAGATAAAAATATCAGTCCAGCCCTGGCCGGAGCTTACCTGACCATTCTGATAAACACTTTCCAGGGTACGAGTGGAAGTGGTGCCTACGGCGATAATCCTTCTTCCTTCTGCCAAAGCTTGATTAATTTCTGCTGCGGCTTCAGCGGTAACCTGATAAAATTCTGCATGCATCTCATGTTCTTCAATGTTTTCTACTTTAACCGGTCGAAAAGTACCCAAACCTACATGGAGCAAAATTTCAACTACTTTAACTCCCTTTTTAGATATTTTCTCTAATAGTTCATTTGTAAAATGAAGCCCCGCAGTAGGCGCAGCCGCCGATCCAGGATGTTTGGCATAAACAGTTTGATAACGGTCTTTATCCTTTAAATCTGCAGTTATATAAGGAGGTAGAGGCATTTGCCCCAATTCATCTAAAATTTGATTAAAAACACCTTGATAATAGAATTTTACTATTCTTCCCCCAACCCTGGTTACGTCTAAAATCCGTGCCTTTAGTCTTCCGTCACCAAAAATAATTTCCGCCCCGGGTTTTACTTTTTTCCCGGGTTTAACCAATGTTTCCCAACAATCCTCTTGGTCAGTGGTTTTCAAGAGTACCAATTCCACCTTAGCCCCTGTATCCTTTTTCGACCCGATTAACCGTGCCGGTATTACTTTACTATTATTAAGAACCAATACATCGCCAGGTTTCAAATAAGATAAAATGTCTGAGAATTTTTTGTGCTGAATATCCCCGGTTTCCTTATTTAATACTAATAACCTGGAATTATCACGCTGTTTTAGAGGGTGTTGAGCGATTAATTCCTCCGGTAAATAAAAATCAAAATCGTTAAGCTTCATAATATCTCCCATTCCATCTTTGGTTAATTTTTCAACATAACAAGTATAACTTTCTAATCAGTCAGGTGCAACAATTTCCTAAAAGATCATTTTTAATCATATTTTAAACTTCATGCAAATATTTATAACCTTTAGTTAAACACATGGTAATTACAAAAGAAAAAGTCCGCTAACCGGACTTTTTACATAGACTTTAATTGCTATTTTTAAATTTTCTTTTAGAATTAATTTTTTCATCTTCTCTTTTTTCATTTTCCTCAGGTAAGTTTTCTGAATCATTTGTTTCATCATTTTCTACTATCTCTTTTTGTTCACTTTCTTTTTGTTCTTTAGCTTTTTCTTTTTCCAAATTTTTTTCTTTTAACTTACCTTTTTTATCCTTTAACTTATCAATATCTTTTAAAAAACTGTCCTTCCACTTTTCTTTGTTTTTATCTTTAAGCTGTTTATTTATAAACTCTTTTTTAGAATTCTTTTTAATACTATCCTTTTTTTCTTCCTCTTCCAATTTTTCGTTTTCTTTAAGGTCACTGAACTCTTCTTTTATCTTGTCCTTAACGGATAATTCATTATTGTTTTTCCAAATAAAATTTCTCTTATTATTTTTTAACCTATCAAAAAAGGATTTCTTTAATTGCTCAATATCATTTTGAGAAATTCCTTCAACCTTTTCTTTGCTGAAAGACCTAATATTTTCTTTTTCCAAATCAGTTAAAAAATCATCTGTTTCTTCCAAAATTAAGCCTTGTTTTTGACTATTACTTACATCTAGTTCGTTTATTTGTGGACTTTCCCCTGCTGTTGGTGGTGTTAATTTTAACTCTTGACCATTTTGAGGTGCTAAAACAGCAATAATTTCTGCAATTTTTTCACGATGCCTCAGGCTTAATTCTTCTGCTAAATGTTCTTCAAAACCTGAAGACTTCTGCCGCAAGTGAGTAATTAATTGGCCTAAGTCCCCTCCTGCTTCTTCAATAGCACTTACAATGCTTTTTTCTTTCACATTTTCAGGAGAAATCTCTACACCTTCATCCCAAGCCTCTAACATTAATGTATATTTCCCAGGAGTTAAGCCCAGTTGTTTAGCCTGATTTCTGACTCTAGGACTAACATGAATAATTTCCACTACAGCTTCTTGTTGATTACGTTGAACAACTTCCATTACTTTTCTCTGAAGCATTTCTTTTTTCTGAAGCTGTTCTTTTTTTTGTATTTCCCCCGGAACTTTATCCGGAGCTTTAGTAGAAATTAAAGAATCAGATGGTGCATTTTCTAATGTTTGCACTTCTTGGGAGTAAACAACTTCCTCACTTTTTTCATTATTATTTTCCCTCTCATTATGAACAGGTTCATTTAAGCTATAGCTAATTATTACCGCATTTTTCTTATCCTGGGTAATATACTTTTCTTGAATAGCTACTTCGGTAATTAATTCCAAAGCTCGGTCAACTGGTAATTCCTTTAAATCTAATTTTTCCAATATTTTCTTCCCATCTTCGTTTAAGGCATTAGCGGCTACAACCCTGTCTTGGATATTTAAACCTAATTCCAGACTAGGATTTATATCTACTGTTACATAAGCCACCACTTCCTGGGGTATAGCGGTTAATTGCAAAACAAATAATGGAATTATAATAACAAGTAATAAAGCTGCAATACCCGTCATACCCCATACTTTCCAGTTGAATGAACCTTCCTTAATGTCAATTTCTGAACCAAGCTCGGGAGGCTCCCCTTTGTATGACTGTTTTAAAAAACGGCCATCCCTGGTGAGTACAACCACATTGTTTTTGTTTACTTCCAAGACCAGCCCTTTTTTTAGATTGCTCAATACCCTTATCCCTCCTTTCCTAAATGATTAATATATGATCTTAAATGTTCAAAATTCCTTTCGCCTAAAATCAGTACTAAAGCAATAATATATTTTCGCTGCCTTTCCAGGGTCTTTCTACTTACATCGACCTGCTCTTCTATTTGTTTAAGGGGCAAAGCCTTTTTATTCCATAAGTAATCTAACAACTCTTTCTGACCCACAATTAATTTTGCTACTTCATAGGCACGCTGCCGTGCATCATAATGTTTAGGAGATATTTTTACTAAATCCGTTAAAGTAATATCGAAACTAGCCAAAGCATTGGAAAACTCGATTATTTCTTGCTTTTTTTCAAAGCTTTCCTCTTGGATCTGAAATACTTTTGTTGCCTCTGATATTTCAAAAAATTTTTCTTGTTCCTGATTTTCTTCACCGTTGTAATTATTTAAAGAAACAGTATTTGATGTAAATTTATTTTCACGTCGGTAATAATCAGTTAATCTCCTTTTTATTACTACTTCACTAAAAGTTAAAAAATTTGCTCCTTTGTCAGGGGCATATTTATCTATAGCTTCATTAAAAGCTAATAAACCAATACTAGCTTCATCATCTTCACCCATATTTAGAAATTTTTTACAAAAGTTAGAAGCAACTTTTAAAACATAAGGCGTGTACTGTTTTATTAAGTATTCCCTTACCGCCTCGTCACCTGCTTGTGCCTTCAAAACCAGTTCTGTAAGATCATCTGTTACCATGTTTCTTTTCCGGAAGAGAAACCCCAAAAAGTTCACCTCGCTTATATAAAAAAGATTCGTTAAAATCCTATAAATCTTGCGGGTATAGCCAATTAGCGATTAAAAAGGTTTAAGATAAGAGTTAATAATAAACTGATAATTATACAGGTGACAATGGGAAAATAGAAAGTAAAATTACCCTTTTGATAGTATATATCACCGGGAAGGCGGCCAATACTTAACAGCTTACCTAAGCCTAACAAAATCAAACCCAGAAAAAAAATAAAGAGACCCATCATTACCAACATTTTGCCTAAACTTGACCAATCTCCCACAGGTAAAACACTTCCTTTCTTGCTGTAATTAAAACTACTTATCTTCAAATAAAGAGCCTTGTTTTATCTTATCCAATTTTATTCCTAAATGTTGATAAGCAACCTCAGTACATACTCTGCCCCGAGGCGTTCTTTTAATAAAACCTAACTGCATAAGATAAGGTTCATATACATCTTCTATAGTACCGGCTTCTTCATTAAGAGTTGCGGCTAATGTTTCCAAGCCGACAGGTCCACCGTTAAATTTTATAATAATAGTCTCCAACATTCTCCTGTCAATTTTATCCAATCCTAATTGATCTATTTCCAAGAGGTCTAAAGCACTTTTCGCAATTTCCTGGGAAATAATACCATCGCCTTTAACCTGGGCATAATCTCTCACCCTTTTTAATAAGCGATTAGCGATTCTTGGGGTTCCTCTGGAACGTTTACCAATCTCATAAGCACCTAAATCATCAATGGGTACATATAATATTTCTGCCGCCCGTTTTACCACTTTAACTAATTCTTCAACAGTATAAAATTCCAAACGATTAACAACGCCAAACCTATCCCTTAGAGGACCTGTTAACAAACCGGCCCGGGTAGTAGCTCCGATCAAAGTAAAAGGAGGGAGATCTATTCTAATAGAACGAGCACTGGGACCTTTACCGATGATTATATCCAGGGCAAAGTCTTCCATTGCCGGATAAAGTACTTCCTCCACACTACGGTTTAAACGATGAATTTCATCAATAAATAAAACATCATGGGGTTCTAAATTTGTTAAAATTGCGGCTAAATCGCCGGGTCGTTCAATAGCCGGTCCGGAAGTAAGTTTAATCTGAACATTCAACTCATTAGCAATAATATTAGCTAAAGTAGTTTTACCCAGGCCGGGAGGGCCATACAACAAAACATGATCTAAAGCTTCACCCCTGGCTTTTGCCGCTTCAATGAAAATGGATAAGGTTTCTTTAACCTTTTCTTGTCCAATATATTCGGCCAAGGTTTTTGGTCTTAAACTGGTTATTTCCTCATAATCCTCATTTTTATACTGAGGTGAAATTAGTCTTTCTTCCATAACTTGCCTCCTAATATTTGGCTAGCAATTGTAAAGCTTTTTTGATTAAAGTAGGTTCATCTGCATTGGGATTTTCCTTTAATAAACGGGGGAGAATTTTATTAATTTCCGCAGTTTGGTATCCTAAAGCATTTAATGCCGCAAACAAATCATTTTCTACAGGTGAATCAGAAATAGTTTCTGAAACTTCTGCTGGAAGGAAAGTTTGTACTTTTTCCTTTAACTCAACTATCAATCTTTGGGCTGTTTTTTTGCCAATGCCGGGCAGCTTGGTTAGAAAGTTTAAATCACCCAGAGCAATGGCCTTTTGTAATTGTTCCAAAGATCCATAAGACATAATAGTCAAAGCACCTTTAGGACCTATGCCGGAAACACCCAATAATAACATAAAAAACTCTTTTTCTTCCCAGGTAGAAAATCCGTATAACTGCAGAACATCCTCTTTTACCTGTAGATATGTAAACAGTTCTATTTCTGTTAAATTTGAAGGTAATCTGGTTAATAAAACTGTCGGTACAAATACTTCATAACCTAGCCCATTTGCGTTTATTATAACACTATTTGCTGTTTTCTTAATGAGTTGACCTTTAATATAACTAATCATAACCAACTACTCCTTAAAAATGTTTGCCTGAAGTGTGCGTGACAAATAGCTACAGCCAGAGCATCAGCTGCATCATCGGGTCTAGGCAGTTCTTTTAAATTCAAAAATGTTTTTACCATATGTTGAACTTGTAGTTTTTGGGCTCTACCGTAGCCAACAATTGCCTGTTTTACCTCTAAAGGAGTGTACTCCCTAATATTCAGCCCCTTTTGGGCACCTGCCAATAAAATAACTCCTCTGGCCTGGCCTACACTTAAAGCAGTACGGGTATTTTTATTAAAAAATAGTTCTTCTACTGCCAAATCAACAGGCTGAAATTTTTCAATTAATTCTAAGGTATTTAAATATATCTTTTGCAAACGTTTTTCTAATCTCCAATCGGCATCAGTATAAATACAACCATATTCTAAAGCAGTAAATTTATTGCCTGTTACTTTTATAATCCCATACCCACAAATTGCAGTACCCGGATCAATTCCTAAAATAATCATTTCATACACCCCTTTAATTTTATATAACTTCTATACAGAATACAGGTTTTCCTGCAGTCAACTTATGTTAAAAAAAATACCAGCCACTGGCTGGTATCTTTTACAAATATTCACTAAAACTATCTAAGGTAGCTATTATTTCTTCCTCATTATAAAACTCTATTTGACCGTTTTTAATTTTGTCTTGATACTTTTCCGGTAAATCTTTTACCTGAATTTCGCTAATCTTAAATATGCCTCCCTCTTCTTTTACCACACTAGGTCCATAATATACAGTAACATAATCTCCTGTAGCATTTAATCCCAAATGATAAATTTTTTTATGTTCCGGACATAAACCTGCTACTCTTTTAATAAGAAGAATACTATTCTCACTGTGTTTTTCAATCTGCCAAGTACCTTCAGGGTATAACCTTTCCAGTTCAGCTAGAGATAAACCATTTAAATCATTTCTTACCTGTTCAGCAATATTACTGTTATAATCTTGACATTTTAAACCGTACTTTTCACATACTTCAAATCGTTCTTGCAAAATTATTTCTGTATTTTCATTAATAATAAAATTTTCAGGTTCGTTTGGTTCCTGAATAGTAGGAATGGGCGGTTTTTCTTGGGGCTTGTTATTTGTCATTAGATAAAAAGAAAGTAACCCACTAAAAATAAAAAGAAAAAATAAGGCAAAGTAAAGGTATTTAAACCTGTGCCAGTTCAAAAACATCTACCTCCAAGTTAATCCTTCTTTGCCTTATTTTTCCCATGTGTATTATTTTTTATACAAAACAATTTAGTCTCTATATCTAGCTTTATATTCTTATCCAATCTGTTCCATTATTTCATCTGGTATCACAAAATTTGAAAAAACATCTTGAACATCATCATGCTCTTCTAAAGCATCCATTAATTTCACTAACTTTTTCGCCTGTTCCAAATCCGTAACTGTAACAGTATTTTGGGGAACTAAATCAATTTCTGCCTCACTGAACTTAAAGCCTTGTTCTTCTAAATTGGTTTTTACTTTTTCGAAATCTTCAGGTTGAGTATAAATTTCAATTAAGTTGTCCTCAATTTTAATATCTTCTGCACCTGCTTCCAGTCCTAAAAGGAGTATTTCATCTTCTGTTAAATCGACACTTTCTCTGTCCACAGCTAAATAGCCTTTGCGATCAAACATCCAAGACACACAACCGGTTTCACCCATATTCCCACCGTTTTTAGAAAATAAATGGCGTATTTCTCCGGCGGTACGATTTCGGTTATCAGTCATGATTTTCAAAGTAATCGCAACTCCCCCGGGGCCATATCCTTCATAAACAATTTCTTCATAATTTTCAGCTTCGTTACCGCCAATACCTTTTTGAATTGCCCTGTTTATATTTTCATTAGGCATATTATTCGCTTTAGCCTTTTCAATTGCAATCCTTAAACGAAAATTTGCATCAGGGTCGCCACCACCCTGTTTAGCTGCCACAATAATTTCCCTGGCCAATTTAGTAAAAATCTTCCCTTTTATTGCATCCTGTTTTGATTTTCTATGCTTAATATTAGCCCATTTAGAATGACCGGCCATAACTATCAACTCCTCTCCATAAAAAATCCTTTATAAAAAATCCTTTGATATTTTATCATAAAATTACTGTCGTATTCCATCAATTATTAAAATTTAGGAGGTGAAAGAGGTAATTGTCGTTTGTGTTCTGAAACACGATGCAATCTTTCAATTATTAAGCGTTCCTTTTCAGGAATCTGTTTGCCTTCTAAAAAATCATCTATTGTCTCATAAGTTATGCCCAATTCCCCTTCATCAGTCTGATTTGGCCATAATCCGGCAGTAGGGGGTTTAGAGATAATATCTTGCGGCACTCCTAATTCCTTAGCCCATTCACGCACTTCCCTTTTTGTTAAATTGGCTAAGGGCAAAATATCTACCCCGCCATCACCATATTTTGTAAAATAGCCCGTATAGTATTCAGCTTTATTATCTGTCCCTACTACTAAGTAATTTAAAAAATTAGCTATAGCATATAAGGTGCTCATTCTCAATCTTGCTTTTAGGTTTGCCCTGGATGACCGGAAATTGTTTTCAAGTACTCCTTCGGGGGGTATTTCATCTTTTATTTTAGCAAATAAATCCCTGTGGATATCAGTAAGGTCAATTTCCATTTTTCTTAAGTTACAGGCATTAATCACTTTTAAAGCATCTTCTTTATCCCTGGGATCGCTTTCACAGGGTAAAATCACTCCTAAGGAATCCTCAGGAAACGCCTCTTTTATTAAAAATGCACATAAAGCACTGTCTACTCCCCCGCTTAAACCAACCAGTAATCCACTAGCACCTGCTTTTTCTACCTGTTCTCGCAACCAGTTAACAGTTAGAGAAATCTTATTCTTATTAACCACTATGCTATCTACCTCCATTATTCCAGGATATATACACGCACTGTTCTTAACCCCCAGTCTAATGCTTCCTGCCTGGTTTCCATAAATAAATCTATTCTGTTACCTTTAATTGCACCACCGATATCCTGAGCTACTCCATAACCATAACCGTCAACATATAATTTGGTTCCTAAAGGTATTATATCAGGATCTACGGCTACTGTACCTCTTTTTGGAAAGGTACCTGTGGCAGTTTTATTTCCGGTATGAGTATAAGCACTGGCCTTCATTATTAATGTTTCTTTAAAACTAAGATTTTTTCCTCCTCTTTGCACCACCTGTTTACTACCGATATGAATTATTTCATTAACAGGTTTGCGTAACATCACTTCCTCCTTTAATTTCCTGGCTACTTCTTGATTATTATGATACGTTATGACAAATGTTTTTCTAGAAAGTCCATTTTTCCCTTTTTGGATAATTTTACTTTCACCTTTTGCTAAATCAGGAACTTCTATTCTTTCTGTCTTAAAAGGTATTTCTTCCTCAAGCATAACGACCTCTTCTTTTACACGGGTAATATGTATAACTAAATTATCTGTTATTGGAGTAGATTTGTCTGGAGTTACTATGTCAAAAGGATCTAAAACGATTTTATTCAGACTTAAAAATTCTTGTACATTTTGAGCAGGAGTAATAATCTCTTGAGAAACTCCGTCTATATGTAATGTTACGTGATGAGCTCTATTTATTCCCAGTACTTTTACATTATCATTAAAAGGTACTAAGGGATATGGATAAGCTATTTCTACCTTTCTTAAAGGGAAAATAAATGTTATTATTAAGGTCAAGGTACAACATATTCCTAATAGCCATTTATGTTTCATTATTTACACCCCAATAAAATCCTTCAGAATAAAGTATATATTATAATATTAATTCGATAGTGTAAAATGAATACCTTTGGTAACAAAACCATCTTTTTATGGTATAATTAGAAGAATTAACCATATAATTAATAAATTAGAGGTGATAAATATGTTAATAACAACCACATCAATAATTGAAGGGAAAAAAATAAAAAATTATCTAGGTATAGTAGCAGGTGAAGCTATTATGGGTGCAAATGTTGTGAGGGATATTTTTGCAAGCATTACTGATGTAATTGGTGGCCGCTCAGGTGCTTACGAAAGTAAATTAAAGGAAGCTAGAGAAATAGCTATTGAAGAAATGAGTGAAAAAGCATATAAATTAGGTGCAAATGCAATAGTAGGTGTTGACATTGATTATGAAGTAATAAGAGATGGTATGCTAATGGTTACAGTATCCGGAACAGCTGTGAGAATAGAATAAAAACATATAACGTATATAAAGAAAACACAGGACTTTAAGCCTGTGTTTCTTCTATATTATCCATCATTTCCTTAAACTTTTCCAGTGCCTTAGTAAATTCAGCGTTAAATGCATTTAATAAATTTTCATCACCGGTTTCACAGTACTCAATTAATTTTACATAAGTACTAGCTAAACAACTTAAAGATTTAGAAATTTTTTCATTATCCAGTTCCTGTGCCTTAACACTATACTCAGTCACTTTACTCCATGTTTCCCTGGCTAAATTAACATCTCTCGTTGAGATAGCTTTTTCGGTATCATCGACCACTTTTTCAACAAGTGTAGGAATAATTTCGCTATCAAATCCTTCCCCACTACATCCGGAAGAAAAAGTCAAAATAGAAAAAATAAGCACTAGAATTAATGCTCTATGCAACTTACTCATCTCTCCACTCCCCTGTTTCAGAGAAACATATAAGTATAAATGATTATATTCGGCAAAATATAATAAAAATCCTGCCCCCAAAAACAAACTAAAAAAAATTCTTGTTAAAATAATACTGACTGTTTAAAAATAAGTATGGGAAACTTTACAATTCTTTGAGCTGATTTATTAATTCATCAAAGGTAAATTCATCTTTATTTAACATCAAGACAAAACCATCATTATTTGCTGCTCCCATTTCCATCGAATGTATCTTATTTGGAGCATCACTCAAAGAGCTGGAGTATACAATAGCATCCACAGGATAATTTAATTCATCCACTCCCACAACATTATACCCTAATTCCCTTAGTTTTTCAGCAATTTCATGTAATCCTTCCTGAACGGCGATAGTCTTAGCCAATAAAATCACCTCAAAAGAAATTATTATCAAAGAATAGTATTACCCAAATTAAATAATAAAATTACTGCTTTGAGGTGACTTTTAGAAAAGCATCGGCTTTGGGGTCATTTTTTGAGGATGCATCTACTTACGGGTCAAGCTTTGCTGATGCATCTGCTTTGAGGCTACACTATACTGATGCATCTGCTCTGGGGTAATTTCTTGGGATGCATCCCGGAATGAATCCTAAAATTAGATGCATCATGCATTTTAACCCAAAAGCAGATGCATCCTCAAATCTTCACATGCATCAGTTGCCCATGCAGTATTGCTAAAAATGTAAAAAAGGGCAAAAAAAATGGCTCCCCGAGCTGGACTCGAACCAGCAACCACTCGGTTAACAGCCGAGTGCTCTACCATTGAGCTATCGAGGAACATTAAATTCCTGGCAACGACCTACTCTCCCAGGACCTCGCGGTCCAAGTACCATCAGCGCTGGAGGACTTAACTTCCGTGTTCGGGATGGGAACGGGTGTGGCCCCTCCGCTATTGTCACCAGGAATGCTTATTAACTTTTGGGTTAAAATCTTAGGTCAGTGACTAGTGACTAGTGATTAGTGACTAGTCTGGGGCTAAAATTTGGGGTTTTCTTAACCTCAACCTTAGCCATGGCAAACGAAGTTTGCCCTTGTTCACTCAAAACTTCACAGTGGATTGCCAAGCCTCTTAGAGGTTTGAGGTTCGATGTTAGATGTTAGATTTGACCTCCTTTTGGTCAAGCCCTCGACCTATTAGTACCAGTTAGCTCAATCCCTCACGGGACTTACACACCTGGCCTATCTACCAGATCTTCTTTCTGGGGTCTTACTAGCTTATGCTATGGGAAATCTCATCTTGAGGTGGGCTTCGCGCTTAGATGCTTTCAGCGCTTATCCCGACCAGACATAGCTACCCAGCCGTGCCTCTGGCGAGACAACTGGTGCACCAGCGGTCTGTCCAACCCGGTCCTCTCGTACTAGGGTCAGATCCTCTCAAATTTCCTACGCCTGCGATGGATAGGGACCGAACTGTCTCACGACGTTCTGAACCCAGCTCGCGTACCGCTTTAATGGGCGAACAGCCCAACCC
>CZCB01002351.1_pt1 | contig 22323 bp, 23 predicted proteins | sample 591991 | NCBI WGS metagenome assembly CZCB01 (sample SAMEA3556809, study PRJEB10932) | anaerobic digester metagenome
CCGTTGAAACCAACGGCTCGCTTGCACCCGCTCAGCAGGTCTTGGGGGCAACTTTCTTAAGCGTTATAGTTTTTATTCCCTTATTGTTCAAATACTTAACCAATTTCGCATCAAGCTTTATTTCCACAAATAACCCCTCTTTTCCGCGAAAATATATACCCTATATAAGTATATACCCAAAACCGGCCCCAAATCACCCTTTCTGTGCCTTTTGAGACCAGGAATATGCTTCCCGGGCTGCCCATAAGGGAATACGATTACTCAGATTCATATCTTAAAAAAACTCCCCATTCTTCCATGCTTTAGTTAAGCCCAGTATAAACCTATGCGGCAGGAATGGGGATGGTTCAGCCTGGGAAGCGTTCATTTTCTTTTCAAGACTTCAAATTTCCTTTTCCCGACCTTATGTTTTTCCAGTCGCAAATATTTTTCATTTCCAACCTTCTGTTTCTTGTTCATGCAAAGGCCGATAATGGTATCGCAGTGGCAAACTTCATAGAGCACGTCCAGCAGCCTGTCTATAACTTTTTCTTCATCCCCCGCCCAGTCCACCATGTTGCCATAGGGAACATCGGTAACAATAATATCCGGTTTTGTTTTAAGGTCAATCTTCTTTAATGCGTCCGACCGAAAAACTTCGAAACTGATATTGCTTCTAATCAGGCCCTTGAGTGTTACCGCACTTTCCCTTGCTTCAACATGGGACTTCTTCTTAAAACTCTCTATCATTTGGTCAATCTCTGCTATCCGCATATCCATACCTTCTTCGCTTAGCAGTGATAAGTTCTTTTCCGCGATATCAAGCAGTTTTGCATCTATATCACTACCGATTATTTTCCCGATAATGCCCTGGTTTAAAAACCCCAGGACGGTGAGCAGGTATCCCCCGCCGCAGCAGCAGTCGTATAAGCAAATGTCATTATTTTTGGGCGAGTACTGCAGGCACCTTCCGAATATCTCCTGGGCAAGTCTAACCGGAAAGTTTGTCATACCGCTTGCATGGTACAAAACACGGCCGCTGGAAAAGTCCTCGTAATTATCATTTTTCGCATATTTGTATTTCATATGAAAACCCCGTTTGCATGTAATATCCTATCAGAATCCGCTTCAAGTGCTTTAAAAGTTGCTATTTGTAAATCCGGATACAAGTCCTCTTGGTTTTACAACACACCTTTTAGGTTTTATCTTTAATTATACCGCCTATTAAGCCCAAAAGGGCAAAAATTGTATAATACCCTGCACTACTGATTTCTCTTCCGATTAATTCAGAAACACCTTGAATAATAAGAATATCTCCACCGAAAAGTGAAACAAGCCAGCCGACTATTAAACCAAACAATAAGTCAATAAACATTGGATTAACACCCCTAAAAAATTTCTTATGGTTTTCTTTATTACTACCTTGCTTCGATTAGCCTTTGTTGGACACAAGGGGGCGGTTCTTGTGCGCTGCTCCTCTTACTCAACTTTTGTTATGCCGCAAGACTATTTTCTATTATTATAAATTGTTTTTATTTTTCCTACCGACGCGATTCGTTCTTCAACCATTTTATCGGCTGCCTTATATGTTGGAATGCCGTGTCTTTTAGCCAACTCAAACACTTTCTTGCAGGCGTCATAAATCTTTGCAGTGTTTTTCATGGCATTTTCCTTGCTGTATTCACGTCCCGATATATCATCGATTATATTAATAACACCGCCGCTGTTTATTACATAATCCGGTACATAGAGTATTCCTCTTTCATGAAGAATATCGCCATGTCTTGGCTCGGCTAACTGGTTGTTAGCCGGACCGGCTATAATTTTGCATTTTAGCTGCTCAATTGTTTTGTCGTTGATTATGGCGCCTATGGCGCAGGGCGAAAACACGTCACATTCTACCCCGTATATTTCATCCGGCCCTACGGCAGTTGCACCCAGTTCCGCTACAGCCCTATTGACTTTAGCTTGGTCCCTTGAAGTTACTATTAATTTAGCCCCCGCTTCATACAATAACTCGGCCAGGATTCTTCCGACAGCTCCCAGTCCTTGAATTGCAACGGTTTTCCCTTCTAAATCATCGCTGCCATAAACTTCGTTAACAGCTGCCTGCATACCTTTAAATACTCCATAAGCCGTCATCGGCGAGGGGTTGCCGCTTCCCGTCTCCAAGCCCACTATGTAATCGGTTTCACAATTAATATATGCAGCGTCCTTTTGTGTCATATTCATATCTTCGCCGGTTATGTACCTGCCGTTTAGTCCTTCAACAAATCTTCCAAAAGCTCTAAACAGCGCTTCGCTTTTTATCTTCTTCGGGTCGCCGATAATAACCGCTTTCCCGCCGCCGAGGTTTAATCCCGCAGCCGCATTTTTATACGTCATGCCCCTGGCCAATCTTAACGCGTCAATAATCGCTTCTTCATCGGTCTTGTAATCGTAGATTCTTGTTCCGCCTAGGGCCGGCCCTAGCGTGGTATCGTGAATGGCGATAATTGCTTTTAACCCGGAGCTTTTATCCTGGCAGAATACCAGTTGTTCGTAATCATATTCTTGCATTATTTTAAATATCTCCATATAATGTACCTCCTTCTATATATAGGTTTCTCTATGGCTTATATTATATTAATAAGGCTGTAATTGGTCAAACAGCGGGCCGCATTGTCTCACCATAGTAATTTACAATGCATTTGCAATTTGAGCTACTTTTCATATTGCCTAGCCCTTTTTTATAAGGCCTTCCAGATATTCTACAATATCCCTGGCTTTTGGCGGACAGCCTTTAACACATTTATCAAATCCTGAAGTACATGTACCGATACCTAACCCATCATACTGTTTATTTTTAAAATTCTGACCAATGTACAATTTTTCTTCCAATTTATTTAAAAGCCCTTTTTCATACAGCCTTTCCAGTGCATAAATAAGGCTTCCATAGCAAGCTGAGCAAGCACTGTCATCGACAATATGCCTTGACAACTGTTGGACCCTTCTTGGAGGTGTTAATTTTCTTGATCCGTTATCCTTATTCAATTCAATAATATCGGCATTTTCCAAGTCAGTAGTACCTACGCCTATACCTTCAGCCATAGCAATATACGGAATTTCATCAATACTAAAGCCCATCAAATGTGCCGCATATGAGTCTATCAGCACGGGGTCCTTTCCCGCTATTATCCTGTTCATCTGAACCGGATTACCACCCTCTTCAAAGTTAAGGTCACCATTCATACCATCAACAATTATGAGGCTTTGTTTGATGAGCTTGTTCAAATATGCTATAGGTTTATGCAAGCCCAAGGTGTGAAATTTCCTTTTCTCGGAATTGGGTATACAGCCCTTCATATTTTTTAAAGCGCAAGTTATGTTGGTCTGGCAGTGGCCCTTGAAGACTGGTATGTTTATCAAATAATCAACCTTTGCAACATAATCGCAAATGTTTATCCTCAAGCCATTTATTTCATATGCCTTATATTTATCTTTTTGAAGGTCAATAAGGGGAACATTATACTTCTTCGACAAATCCTCATATCTACATACTTTAAATGCCTCTGACGTCCTTTCTCCCACCCAGGAGCCTTCCAAAATTATTATTTTATCGTACCCTTTCAATTTTAAATATTCAATGAGCCCAGCCACTATTTCGGGCGAGGTTGTTGCGCCTGAGCTGGAAGGTTTCGCTACAACAAGATTTGGTTTAATCCCAATAAGCGCGTTTTTATCTATTTCTTCTTCAGGTTTTATGACTTCAAGCAACTCTTTTACCATTTGTTTAGGATTATCCCCATAAATAATGCGTATGCTATTTTTACAAATCATGTATATCAGCTCCTTCATTAGTTGTATAGAATGTCTAAATTAATCTCATCCCCGTCATTCACAAATTTACTGGATTAATGATAAGCAATAATATTATGTCATGTCATGAGCCCAAATGTTAATGCTGCTCTAAAATTGTACCACATACCGGTAAAAAAATAGGCCACCTTAATCAAATTTCACGTTAAAAAGGGTACTAACACTAAAAATTATTAAGTGTCAGTACCCTCATCCTATTTCTTAATAGAAGTTCTTAAAGCCTTAAGCCCATGAGGTTTGCCAATTATTTTTTAAACCTTACTTCTACTTGTCTTTATTGATTACAGCGGCCTGGGCGGCGGCCAGCCTGGCGATTGGCACCCTGAAGGGCGAGCAGGAAACGTAGTCAAGGCCCACCCGGTGGAAGAAATCTATCGAAGAGGGCTCCCCGCCATGCTCACCGCATATGCCCAGCTTGATATCCGGGCGGGCGTTTTTGCCCAGCTTCACCGCCATATCCACCAGCTTGCCCACACCTACCTGGTCCAGCTTCTGGAAGGGGTCGGCCTCCAGTATGCCCTTATTCTTATAGTCCTCCAGGAATTTCCCCGCATCGTCCCTTGAAAAGCCCATGGTCATCTGGGTCAGGTCGTTGGTGCCGAAGGAGAAAAACTCCGCCTCCTTTGCCACCTCGTCGGCGGTAAGGGCGGCCCTCGGCACTTCTATCATGGTACCGGTCAGGTAATGAAGGTCAATCCCCGACTCCCGTATTATTTCGTCGGCGGTTTCAACTATAATGTCCTTCAAGTATTTGAACTCGGTTACACTGCCCACCAGCGGCACCATTATTTCAGGCTTCACCCCGATGCCGTCCTCCTTTTTCACCTCTATCGCCGCCTCTATGATTGCCCTTGTCTGCATCCTGGCAATCTCCGGGTATGTAATGGCCAAACGGCAGCCCCGGTGCCCCAGCATGGGATTGAACTCCTCGAGGTCCTTTACCACATCCTTAAGGTCCTGGACCGGGATGCCCATGTCCTCCGCCAAAGCTTGTATATCCCGCTCTTCCTTTGGCAGGAATTCATGCAGCGGCGGGTCAAGAAGCCTTATGGTAACGGGCCTTTCACCCATTGCCCTGAATATACCCTTGAAGTCCTCTTTCTGCATGGGCAGCAGCTTTTCCAGGGCCTTCTCCCTCTGTTCGGTAGTCCTGGACAGTATCATTTCCCTTACAACCGGTATCCTGTCCTCCTCAAAGAACATGTGCTCGGTCCTGCAAAGGCCGATGCCTTCCGCGCCAAACCGTACCGCGGTGGCGGCGTCCTTCGGGTTGTCCGCGTTGGCCCATACCTCCAGTTTCCTGACCTCATCCGCCCAGCCCATAAGGGTTGCGAAACTGCCCGAAAGGGCCGGTTCGGTGGTGGGTATGCTGCCCAAATAAACCCTGCCTGTGCTCCCGTCCAGTGATATGAACTCCCCTTCGGTTACGGTAATCCCGTTAACGGTGAACTTTTTTTGGTTTTCCTCAACCCTTAAGGCACCGCAGCCGGCGACACAGCATTTGCCCATGCCCCGGGCAACCACCGCAGCGTGGGATGTCATACCGCCCCTGGAGGTGAGAATTCCTTCCGCCGCGTTCATGCCCTCTATATCCTCCGGTGAGGTTTCCTGCCTTACAAGTATTACCTTGATGCCCGACCTTGCCGCTTTAACTGCATCCTCGGCGGTAAAATACACCGCCCCGGTGGCCGCCCCCGGCGAAGCCGGAAGACCCTGGGCCAGCAGCTCTGCTTTTTCCAGCACCTTTGCATCGAAATTGGGGTGCAGCAGCTGGTCAAGCTGCCCGGGCGGTACACGAAGCAGGGCCTCTTCCTTTGTTATAAGCCCTTCTTCCACGAGGTCCACCGCCACCTTAACCGCCGCGGCGGCGGTCCTTTTTCCGTTTCGGGTCTGAAGTATGTATAGCTTGCCCCTTTCAACCGTGAACTCTATATCCTGCATGTCCCTGTAGTGTTTTTCCAAGAGGTTTGCCATGTTGCTGAACTGCTCATGTATATCGGGGAATATTTCATTCATGCTGTCAATGGGCTTTGGCGTCCTTATTCCCGCAACCACATCCTCCCCCTGGGCGTTTTGCAAAAACTCCCCAAACAACGCTTTTTCGCCGGTGGCCGGGTTTCTTGTAAAGGCAACACCGGTACCGGAGGTATCCCCCATATTGCCGAACACCATCGACTGAACGTTAACCGCCGTTCCCAGATGATGGGGTATACCGTTTAAGTTCCTGTAGGTTTTTGCCCGGGGGTTGTTCCATGAATTAAACACCGCTTTAACGGCCTTAAGGAGCTGGTCCTTCGGGTCCTGCGGGAACTCCTCCGACATTTCCTGCCTGTACAGTTCCTTGTATCTTTCCACCACCTCAATGAGGTCTGCGGCGGACAATTCGGTATCCAATTCAACACCCTTTTTGTCCTTTACGGCATCCAGTATGGCTTCGAACTTGTATTTCTCTATTTGGGACACCACGTCCCCGAACATCTGTATGAACCTTCTGTAGCTGTCGTAGGCAAACCTTTCGTTTGCGGTGGACTCTGCCAGGCCCGCTACCGACCGGTCGTTGAGGCCCAGGTTTAAAATGGTATCCATCATTCCAGGCATTGAAATTGCCGCGCCGGACCTCACCGAAACCAGCAGCGGGTTTTGCCCGTCGCCGAATTTCTTGCCGGTAGCATGTTCAAGTTCTTCCATACATGCAAACAGTTGGTCCACCAGCCCGGTGTCAAGCCGGCTGCCCCATTCCGAGTAGTACTTGTTACAGGCTTCGGTGGTAACCGTGAACCCCGGCGGCACCGGAAGCCCTATCCTGGTCATTTCGGCCAGGTTGGCCCCCTTGCCCCCCAGCAGGTCCTTCATTTCGGCCCGCCCTTCCCGAAACATATAAACGTATTTGACCATCTTCTACGCCTCCTTTAAAACCTGCATAACTATGCTGGCCGTTTCTTCCACGGCTTTTTTGGACACATCTATTACAGTACAGCCCAGCCTTTTGAACAGGGCATCGGCGTACTCCAGTTCCTGCAGTATCCGTTCCATGCTGGCATAGTTGGCACTGTCGTTAAGTCCCAGGGTCTTTAACCTTTCCCTCCTTATCTGGTTTAGCTTATCCGGGTCCGCCGTAAGACCTATTATCTTCTTCGGTGAAATCTCGAACAGTTCCTGCGGCGGGGGTATTTCCGGCACCAGTGGAACGTTTGCCACCTTGTAGTTCTTATGGGCTAGGTACATGCTCAGGGGTGTCTTGGACGTGCGCGACACGCCTATCACCACAACATCCGCCTTAAGTATCCCCCGGGGGTCCTTACCGTCGTCGTATTTGACGGCAAACTCCACCGCATCCACCCGCTTGAAGTACTGCTCGTCAAGCCTGTATATAAGGCCTGCCTCCATCTTGGGGGATGTAGTGGCTATTTTGCTTAACGCCTCCATAAGCGGTCCCAGGATATCCACCCTGGGTATGCCGTACCTGTCGCCTTCCTCTTCAAGGGTCTTTTTCAGTTCCGGCAGCACTATGGTGTACACTACTATGCTGTTGTAATTCTTTGCTTCCTCTACAATCCGCACTATCTGGGATTTGTCGGTGACATTGGCTTCCTTTCTTATTTCCGTGATGTCCGAGTTAAACTGTATCGCAACGGCCTTTACCACCTTTTCCGCGGTTTCACCGATGGAGTCTGATACTATGAATATCCTGGGCCCGTTAACATTCATTGTGCTGCATTCCTCCCTCTATCATTCTTTAAGCATATCGTGTATTACAGTAATAATACCCGTTTTTGATACCCTTCCGGTTATTTTCAGCTTTTCCCTGCCGCCGGTATCCTCCCTGGTTACCACCGGTATGCAGTCAACTTCATGCTCCACCATCTTGGCTATGGCCATGGCAAGGGTTTCCTCGTCTTGCAGCGTGACTATATTGGGCATCCTTGTCATAACCACGCTGATGGGTATCCTGTCCAGGTCGGTCTTTCCTATGGCATGCTTTAAAAGGTCCTTCCTGGATGCCACGCCGGCAAGGTATCCCCCCGACTGCACAAAAATGGTGCCCACGTCCTCCAGGAACAGGCTTACTATGCAGTCGTACACGCTGGTATCGACGTTTACCACCACCGGCCGTGTTTTTATGTCTTTAACAAGTATGTTGTTTATAAAATCCGCTATCATGTTGGTGGGGATGCGCCCGGTCAGCGAGTATCCCACTTTTGGCCTGGCTTCCAGAATCCCCGCCATGGTAAGAATTGATAAGTCGGACCTAAGAGCGGCACGGGTAAGGTTCAGCCTTTCGGCTACCTGCTCGCTGGTTATTGGCTGCTGTGATTTTACTATCTCCACAATCTGCATTTGCCTGTCGGACAGTTTGATACCCACCACCCCCTTAGCTTTGATTATACACTATAGTATACATCATTCACGGCCATTGTGCTACACAAAATAAAGGGACAAGAAGGGACAAGGGACGGTTCTTTGTCCCACTGCCCCTCTCTGTCCCCTCTCTCCAACAATAGTCTCTTAGCCGGAACTGTCAACTGTTACAATTATGGTGAATAATATGTATCGAAAAGGAGAGGAGGTTTAGTAATGAACGGAGGTCATTATGATTCATACGGCCAGTGCCCCTACAGGATGATAGCCATGCAGGATGACGCCGACTATAGATACATGCTTGAAATGTACCCCCGGGCCTGCCAGGTAGTTTACCGGCATTCAGCGGACGAGATAGTGCGTAGGGAAAGAATGGGACACCTGAAGGATAATATGTACCCCAACAGGGCAATAATGGATGAAATGATACAAAGCGTATACGACAGATGCAGCCACGAACTGCTCGGGGACATGTATGAGGGCAGGCAGTTTTATTCCGACAGGGGGGATGTACTGAGGGACCTTGTAACCGTAATACTTCTAACGGAATTGTTCACGAGAAGGCGCCGACGCAGAAGGCGTTTTTACACTGGCTTCTAATAGGCTTTTGTTTATTAAACCATTACGGGGCGGGAGACCATCCCCCGCCCCACTATTTTCTAGCTACTAGGTTTTTGCTTACACCTAACAAACCGCCAATTTCCCTTAATGTAAGGTTGGACTTTTCCTTAAGCTCTATTATTAATTGGTCCCTTATCTCTTTGTAATCCTTATTTTTCAGGTCCTCTATACAGATATTCAAAGGCAAAAGGTATTCCTCAATGAAATCTTGTGCATCCTTGATACCCTTTATTAAGGCCTTATCTCCTGGAACCCCTTCTTCTACGTCTATGAACTCGATATCATCTTTCTGCTGCGATAATTCTTTAAACATTTGCACCGATTTCCAAGCATCATTGGATAGTGTGTTTAAAATAAATTGGGTATCAACAAAGGAATTCCTGTTTTGATTCGTTTCGATGTAATGATTATAACTGGACCATCTATACTGAGCCGGTTCTTCAACTATGCCGCCCTTTACCGGATTGTTGTGTATATATCTTAACGCCGCAAGCAAGTACCTTTCATTATCAATGGCTTCGCTTCGAAACCTATCCTGAAACACATGCCCTACCCGGTTATATTTCTTGTTGAAATAGTGGGCATAACTGATCCCTATCCTTTTCATGCTCTGGCCAATGCTTTCCTTGTTTGTCTTTACAAGCAAATGAACATGATTGGTCATGAGGCAAAAACCAAATACATCGTATTCTGATACTTTTTGTTTGTATTCAATAATGGTTAAGAATTTACGTTTGTCTTCATCATCCAAAAAAATATCCATTTTTCCATTACCCCTGAACATAACATGATATATGGATGTGGGACTGTTTTCCCTAGCAATCCTTACCATTTCCTTCACCTCTTGCTTTAAATATCATGTAATTATTCCATATTAATCCATTATTTCCTCCTTTTTTACAAAAAAAAATAAACAAAAAAGGGACAAAGAACCGTCCCTTGTCCCTTCTTGTCCCTTTAATAAGCAAGTTTTTCGGTGAGGTAGGCTTCAAGGTCCTCTATATTAAGCCTTACCTGTTCCATGCTGTCCCGTTCCCTTATCGTAACCGAATTGTCGTTTTGGCTGTCGAAGTCATAGGTTATGCAAAAAGGCGTGCCGATTTCGTCATGTCTTCGGTAGCGTTTACCTATGCTGCCCGCCTCGTCATACTCAACGGTGAAACTCTTCTGAAGCCTTGTATAAAGAGCGTAAGCTTCCTCTCCGAGCTTCTTGGATAGCGGGAATACCGCGGCCTTAACCGGTGCCAGCGCGGGATGCAGTCTCAGCACCGTCCTTACATCCCCGTCCCCCAGGTCCTCTTCGTCATAGGCATCGGCAAGGAATGCCAGGAATAACCGGTCCACCCCCACCGAGGGCTCTATGCAGTACGGGATATACTTTTCGCCGGAGAAGGGGTCGGTATAGGAAAAGTCCTCTCCCGAATGCTCCATGTGCTGCTTTAGGTCGTAATCGGTCCGGTCGGCGATGCCCCAAAGCTCGCCCCATCCGAAGGGGAACTTATACTCTATATCGGTGGTGGCATTGCTGTAATGGGACAGTTCCTCCGGGCTGTGGTCCCTCATCCTGATGTTTGTCTCGTCCATTCCCAGCTCCAGCAGCCAGTTTTTGCAAAAGTCCTTCCAGTACGCAAACCACTTGAGGTCTTCGCCGGGGGCGCAGAAAAACTCCAGCTCCATCTGCTCAAACTCCCGGGTCCTGAATATGAAGTTGCCCGGTGTTATTTCATTCCTGAAAGACTTGCCTATTTGGGCTATTCCAAAGGGCACCTTTTTCCTGGTACTTCTCATTACATTTTTGAAATTAACGAATATCCCCTGGGCTGTCTCCGGTCGCAGGTATATTTCCGCCTTGGAATCCTCGGTTACCCCCTGGAAGGTCTTGAACATCAGGTTAAACTGCCTTATGCCGGTGAAGTCATGCTCGCCGCAGTCGGGGCATTTTATAACCTTTTCCTTGATAAACCGCTCCATCTTTTCGTTATCCCAGCCGTCAACGGTGACTTCCTCTCCTGCCTCCCTGTAGTAGTCTTCAATGAGCTTGTCCGCCCTGAACCTGGACTTACACTTTTTGCAGTCCATAAGAGGGTCGCTGAAGCTGCCCACGTGCCCCGATGCCACCCAGGTCCTTGGGTTCATCAGTATCGCCGCATCCAACCCCACGTTATAAGGGCTCTCCTGCACGAATTTTTTCCACCATGCCCTTTTTACGTTGTTCTTAAGCTCCACCCCCAGCGGGCCGTAGTCCCAGGTGTTTGCCAGGCCCCCGTAAATCTCGGAGCCGGGGAAAATTATGCCCCTTGTCTTACACAGCGATACCAGTTTCTCCATTGAGAATTCCTTTGCCATTTGTTTTTCCTCCCCATGCCAAATTGTATTAATGCTTTTGTTGCTAAATAAAAAGCCCCTTCATCCCCACCATAGGGACGAAAGAGCCAATCTTCCGCGGTTCCACCCTAATTGGTACCCCCGGGTACCCCCTTGATAAAAAATGCTCCGCAGCGCCCTTCACCGGCCTATTGCACCGGGCTTACACCCTCCCCGGCTCGCTTGGCCAAATCGGCCGGCTACTCCTCTGCTTCCACGCATTCATTTTGAATTTATTATTAGTCTACCCAATTAATACGGTTTTGTCAATCGTCCTGTTGGTCTTTCCTTCTTACCCTTACCCTTCTTTTCCTGCTGGTCATAATATCCTTTGCATCGTCCGCCAGGTCGTCAATGAATCCCTTTGCGGCCCCCGCTTTCTTTTCCACTATTTCGCTTAAGTTTATTACTGCCCCGCCGGGTTTTTCAATTTCCACCACTGTCTTGGAAATAAGCGCAACCACTGCGCCTATGGCCGCAAGCTGCGGTGCCAAGAGAGTGCCTATGGCCCCGGCGGTAACGGGTATATCAAGTATGGTATTGCCGTCCTTTTTAACCCTTATCTTGGTGACGTTACCCTGCTTTATTAGCTCTTTCAGCTTTTCCAGCACTTCGTTACCCGCCGACGACAGGCTGTCGGTCCATCTTTCGTCCTTCTTGGCGGCTTCCAGGTCGATAAGGGTTTCCACCACGTCCCCTCCGCATTTTTCCAGGGCTTCCTTGGCCTCCTTATACGACAGGCCGGTGCGCTCCCTAATTATGTCGATTTTTTCAAGTGTAATCTCCATCATTCCAGCCTCCCTGTTACATTATTTTTTATACTATCCATAAACCTGTTGGAAGAAAAGTCCTTGTCGATATGTACCGCCACGTAAGCCCTCATTGTGGTCTCCAGTTCCTTCAGCGTATGTCTTCCAACCTTGAGGCAGGCAAGTTTTTTCAGCCTCCACCCCAGCATAAGTTTCATTACCCCTATTGTGCCGGGACTTACCCTGCAGCCGTAGGGGTCCACCTTCTCACAGGCCGGGCACAGTACCCCTCCCGAAACCGGGCTGAAGTACCCGGCGTCGGTTTCGGTCCCGCAGCTCGCGCAGTGCCCCAATCTGGGTTTAAACCCGGCACAGGCCAGCACTTTGAGCTCGGCTGCCCTAATCAGCACCTCGGGATTACCTTCCTCGCCGGCGAGCATATACAGGGCCTCCAGCACAACCCTAAGAAGTTTTCCCGGCGGCTGGTCGGGCTGCACCACCTCGTTGGCCAGCTCTATCAGGTAAGTACATCGGGCAAGCCTTGCAAGGTCGTTTCTTATCTTGTGGAAGGTATTTATTATTTCCGCCTGGTCTATATAGTACCAGGTTTTTCCCTTGAACAGTACAAAATCGCAATAGCAAAAAAGCTGGGTACCCGCCATCAGCTTGCTTTTTGTTCTGCGGGCGCCCTTTGCCATGGCCTGTATTCTGCCGTACCTGTCGGTAATAAGGGTAAGTATTTTGTCCCCCTCCCCAAAATTAACCGACTTGGTGACCAACCCCCTCGTTTTTAAAAGCATTGCTCTTCATCCTCTTTAGCCCGTTTTATCCATCCTCCCGCCGGGTTTCTGTTTCCGCTTCATGCAGCAGCATGCATCCCTGTACCTTTTATATTCAAGATAATACCTGGTATCACCCGTTTTCTCAAAGGCCTTCCATATGAAATCCGTAATCATATTTATGCCTCCCGTTTGAGTCTTGATTTCGGAACATCTCTATATATTTTCCCCGCCCGCAAAATGCCCTATACCGGCTATATTATGCCATATCTGGAAGACCGAATTATTGATACCCGAACGCACTCAAAGACCCGGCGGTGTTTCTCCAATCCTTTTTAACCTTCACCCACAGCTCCAGGAACACCCTGCAGCCCAAAAGCCCTTCTATATCACCCCTTGCCAGGGTTCCTAATTTTTTCAGCATGCTGCCGCCTTTTCCTATTATTATCCTTTTGTGGGATTCCCTCTCACAATATATATTGGCCCGAATGTTCAATAGTCCCGGTTTTTCCGCCTCCTCCATAAGTTCCACCTCCACCGCTATTCCGTGGGGCACTTCCTGGTCCAAAAGTTCCAGCGCTTTTTCGCGAATTATCTCCGACACCACGAACCTCTCGGGCTGGTCGGTCACCATGTCGTCGGGGAAAAGTTTCGGCCCCTCCGGCAGCTTTTCCACTATCGCGCCCCTTAGAATGTTCAGGTTGTCACCCCTTGCCGCCGAAATGGGTATTATATCCGAAAATTCCCTCTCGGCCCGGAAGGCTTCCACAAGGGCATCCACCCGGCTTTGGTCCACAAGGTCGGTCTTATTAACCGCCAGTATAACGGGGGTGCTGACACCTTCCAGCAAATCCAGTATAAAATTATCCCCTTTGCCAATCCCGGCGCCGGCTTCCACCACGTAAACAATGACGTCCACCTCTTTAAGCGCCGCCTTCGCCGATGCAAGCATGTACTCCCCCAGCTTGTTCCTGGGCCTGTGTATGCCCGGGGTGTCCAGGAACGCCAGTTGGAAATGTTCGGTGGTGTAAATAGCCCTTATGCTGTTCCTGGTTGTCTGGGGTTTGCTTGATATGATTGATATCTTTTCTCCCACCATCGCATTAAGCAGCGTGGACTTGCCCACATTGGGCCTTCCTATTATGGCTGCAAAACCCGATTTGTAGCCCTCGTTCATGTCTTAACCTCCAAAAAGAATTCGCTTTATTATTTTATAACCGGAGGCCCTATAGTATTCCGTAAAAATCAAAACCGCTTTTTCACGGCTTTTCCGGCAGTTCTTCGCCGGTAAAAGCACAGGGTAAAAGCTCGGCTATGGTGCAAACCCTTATGTCCCCATCCGGTTTTCCGGTTATCACCTTAATATCCAGTCCAAATTCCGCCAGCAGCTGGCGGCATATTCCACAGGGAAAGGACCCGGCTTCTGCATCGCTGGCCACCGCTATGGCTTCAAAGCTCCGGCATCCTTCGGATACCGCCTTTACCACCGCGGCCTGCTCGGCGCAGATTGTGGCTCCATAGGATGCGCTCTCCACGTTGGTACCGGTAAAAACCCTGCCATCCTTGGCTGCAATTGCCGCCCCCACCCGGAACCGGGAATAGGGAGAGTAGGAATATTCCTTTGCCCGTTCCGCCAAGGCCAGCAGTTCCCTATAATCCACAAAACCACCTCCTAGTTAAAGGTTACTTCGCTCCCGGTGGGAATAACCTGTATCCACGTTTTGCCGGGGTTTAACATCAATTCTTTACCGTCCTCCAAGTAATAGTACGTGGGTGCCCTTCTGTCCGCCTTTTGCCAGGTGATGGGCACATAGGTACCGTTGGTTATGTAGTAGCCTTTGCCGCTCCCCACAAGGTTTATATCGCGCCTTCCTTCACTGTCCACCACTTTATGGACCGCCCTCTGTATAATTATATTCTTTGCCTGAACCTGGTAGTCGCTGTTGTTCTCGTCCACGTGGGGCTTACCTGCTACATATCTTAAATATACCCCGTCATCCTTTGAATACTCATAGGAAACGCTGTATTTCTGCGGATAGGCAATTGTTACCTTTTCGGCCGTTTCGCCCTCCATCTGCCTGTCCTCCCCGGTAAAGGAATGGACGCTTTGGCCGCCGGTTTTGTTGTAGCCCCTGCCCTCCGCCGAAGCCTGTATCCTGTCAAGGGCGGTGTATATGTTGTGGGGCTCCTTCCTGTGCTTTTCTCTCCAGTAAAGCGGCTTACCAAGGTGCATGGCGTTAAAGGACGGTATTTTGAACCTTGCTATATCGTCCCAGGCTTCGGGGCTGCCCCCGGCGTGAAGGTATATCGCATTGTACTCCATGCACTTGTCTATGTAATAGGACCTGGCACTCCTTACCGGGCCCACCATCTGGTCGGCACCGTGCATGTAAAGGGCCATGTACCGGGTTATGTTTCCCTCGGCCAGTATCTCGTACACCACTTCCGCCTGCTCCAGCCCTGCCTGGGGCCGCGCCGCAGGGTGGTTGTCCAGCATAACCGCCACCGGCCGCGGGTACAAATCGGCTCTTTCTATCATTTCCCCGCCCAGGGGACATATTACCCCGTCCACAAAGGTTGGCTTTTCCGGCTCCTTGGTCTCCTCCTCCGGCTGCTGTGCGCCGGGTTCTTCAGAAGTCTCTTCCTGCTGCGGCGGCGGGTCCTGCCTGCTGTTGGCCACTGTTATAATGGCTGTGGCAGTGGCAATAACAACAACTGCTGCAATGATTGCCCACAAAATTTTTTTGTCCTTCATGCGGTCTATCCCCTTCTTTATAGATTTTACTGCCTGTGCCCGGGCGAATAAATACCCCGCCGGCACTTACCGGGCCAACTGGAACAACAAAACGGTAATAATAATCCCGAGCAGCGCGCCTATTACCGTTTCAAACAAATTATGTATCCCGGTCTCTATCCTGCTTTGTACCACCAAAAGGCCCAGCAGCAGCGTCAATGTTGCCACCAGCGTGTCCCGGGAAATAAAGGCTACCGCCGTCACCACGCAAAAGGCTGTGGCGGCATGGCCGCTGGGCATTCCTCCCCTAAGGGGAGTCCCCTTGCCGGTCATGGCTTTTCCCGCCACCACCACCAGTATCACGGTAAGAAGGCTGATAAAAGTGATATGGGCGGGGGCCTGCCGCACCCTTTTTAAGGCTGCCAGCGTCAGCGGGTTGAGGCGGTCAAAAAAAAGGATATATGCCGCCACAACGGCGTTGACCGCCGAAATGAGCACCGCCCCGGCGGCTACGTTCTTCGCCACTTTGGCCAGCGGATGATAAGTTTCCATCATGAGGTCTACCGCCGCTTCAATGGAGGTGTTAATCATTTCCGCCACCAGCACAAGGGCGACGGTAAAAAACAAAAGCAGCAGCTCTATCCTATCAAGCCCTGTAAAAAGACCCAGAATCATTGCCGCCGCCGCCATTGCAAAGTGAATCTTCATATTCCTCTGGGTCTTCAGAGCATATATCACGCCGGCTATTGCATCATTAAAGCTGTCCAGCAGCTTTCTTGCCTTCAACGCCCGTACCTCCATCAGCCCCGGGTTAACCCGAGGCCTTCAAGTATCTCCTCTTCCCTCTGTCTCATCCTTTTGGTATCCTGCTGCCCGTCGTGAGTGTATCCCAAAAGGTGCAGTGTCCCGTGCACCACGAGAAACGCAAACTCCCTCTCGATGGAATGGCCGTATTCCTTTGCCTGGTCTACAACCTTTTCCATGGATATTATGATATCCCCCATGACCGCCTCGCCGTCCTCGTTAAGGTCCAGGAATTCCTCCCCCTCCATCATCGCGAAGGACAGCACGTCGGTGGGTGCGTCCACGCCCCGATACTCCCTGTTTAAAGCGGCAATGGCAGTATTGTCCACCAGCGTGATACTCACCTCGTAGCCGTAGGGGAAGTCCTCCTTTTCAAATACCGCGTCCACCGCCCTCTGGGCAATGCCTTTCAGTCCATCGTCAACCGTTATATGCTTCTGCCTGTTTTCCAGAAGAACCGTCATGGCTTTTTCCGCCTTTCATATCCTTTTCAAGTTCAGGGTACTCAATTCTATTGTGAAAAATCCCGCCCAGTATATCAAGAAAAGCGTCGGATATTATGTCCAGGTCCTTTAAGGTCAAATCGCTTTCCTCCAGCTGACCGCTTTCCAGTTTTTCTTTTATTATTTTTCTCACCATTCCCTCAATTTTGCCCGGCGAGTGGTCGGTCATTGACCTTACAGCGGCCTCCACCGAATCCGCCAGCATTACAATTGCCGCCTCCTTGGTTTGCGGCCTGGGGCCTTCGTAACGAAAGCTGTCCATGTTCACCTTACTGCCATTCTCCCCCTGCTTGGCCTTGTGATAGAAGTACGAAACCACCGAATCCCCGTGGTGCTGCTTTATCAAATCTGTTATTACCCCCGGAAGCTTGTTCTGCTTGGCCAGCTCCACCCCGTCCTTGACATGGGATGTAATTATCAAAGTGCTGAGGCTGGGGGTAATCTTTTCATGGGGATTGTCCATGGCTATCTGGTTCTCGGTAAAGAAATAGGGCCTCTTTATCTTGCCTATGTCGTGGTAGTACGCTCCCACCCTCGCCAGCAGCGGGTTTGCCCCTATTTTTTGGGCCGCGTGTTCCGCCAGGTTGCCCACTATAATGCTGTGGTGATAGGTGCCGGGAGCTTCCATAAGCAGCGTTTTAAGAAGAGGCTGGTTGGGATTTGAAAGCTCCAGGAGTTTCAGCGGCGTTATTATGCCAAAGAGGTTCTCCCATGCGGGCAGCGTGCCCACGGTGAATATGGCGGCAAATACCCCGTTTAACAGCCCCCACAGGCTTTGGCTTAACACCTCTAAAACGGCACTTCCCGCAATGAGACCCATGCAAATTATAACCAGCGCGTTGCTGCCGCCCACCAAAAGGCCGGAGGCCAGAAGGTCCCTTCTCTGGTGGGATACCATTGTAATTAACGCCCCTACCAGCCCGCCTATTATGCTGAGGAAAAGCACCGTTATATTCCCGTCGGCAATAAGCGCCACCAGCAGCGCCACCGGTACGTTCACCATGAAACCCACCTTGGCGTCCAGCAGCATTGTAATAAGCATTGAAACCGCGGCCACCGGCGCAAGATAGCCGGATATAATGTTTGCCCCAAGGCTCAAGAACAAAACCAGCACCACCACGGTACCTATCAGCAGCAGGCTGCTTTTGTTGTAATATATCTGTGCATGAAAATTCCTTATGTAAAGCGCCGTCAAAAGCCCCAGCATCAGTATAAGCAGCGAGTATCCCGCCAGCAGCTTGTAATCTATTATGCCCTGTTTTAAAACCCCCGAAGCGTTTAAAAGTTCTATCTGTGAAGGCGTTACCGTCTCGCCCTTGTTTACAATATTTTGTCCTTTCCGGATTATTACCGGCTCCACCCTGCTTACCGCCGCTTCGATGTCCTTGTTGGTCTCCTCCAGGTTGGGCAGCATGTTGGGCTTTATCACCCGGCTGCAGATGTTGTATCCCAGGTCCCTAAGGGGCTGGCCAATCTGCTGCTTGGAAAAAAAGTCCTCCGCCTCCCTCCGGGTCCTCTCCAGCGCGTCAGGTGTAACCCCAACGCTCATAATCTGGTCGGTCACGTCCAGCACATCCCGCCGCAGCATGTCAAGCTGCTCCCTATCGGCGCTGAGGGCAGTGCCAAAGTCTGTATCGTCCAGCACCAACCTGGACTCTTTTTTGAGCTTGTCCAGTTTTTCCTGGAGCGAAAGGTCCTGCTCGTCCCTAATTTCATACACCTTGTCAAAAAATCGTTCTATGCTGTTTCTTATTTCCACCGGGATGGAATGGTCCCGGGTATAGGTCGGGTTCACCGATGCCCTTGCCTGGTCCTTCAGTTTTTCGGTGGCTACGGTATCCACAATATCCCTAGGAGCCGGTATGTCCACAGGTGCGGTATCCCCCGCCTGCAGCGAATACCTTTCCGGCATTACCGCCGACAAAACCAGGGCAAGCACCGAAACATATATCGCCAAGGCTATCAACACTCTCTGCATCCTGTCCCCCACCGGTATCCTGAAAGCAGGCACCCTGCCTGTCTTCCGGAACACGCTGTTTGTCTTGGCCATTGGAATCCCCCCTTGTACCCCCTTACTCTACCTGTCCTTTTTCTTTGCATTATACCTGTCGTAAGCGAGCACTATCTTTTGTACCATGTGGTGTCTCACCACGTCCTTCTCGGAAAGGTATACAATATCCAGACCCTTTATACCTTTGAGTATCTTGGTGGCCTCCACCAGCCCGGAATTTTTGCCGGTGGGCAGGTCTATCTGCGTTATGTCGCCGGTTACCACTATCTTGGAGCCAAAGCCCATGCGGGTTAAGAACATCTTCATCTGTTCCGGGGTGGTGTTCTGGGCCTCGTCCAGTATGATAAAGGAGTCATCCAGCGTGCGTCCCCTCATGTATGCCAGCGGAGCCACCTCTATAACGCCCCGCTCCCTGTATTTCATGTAGGTCTCCCCGCCCAGAATGTCATACAACGCATCGTATAGGGGCCGTAAATACGGGTCCACCTTGTCCTGCAAGTCCCCCGGCAAAAACCCCAGCTTCTCGCCCGCCTCCACCGCCGGGCGGGTGAGTATTATCCTGGAGACCTCCCTGTTTCTCATGGCGCTTACCGCCATGGCTATGGCCAGGTAGGTCTTGCCGGTGCCCGCCGGCCCTATAGAGAACACTATATCACATTTTTTCATCGCTTCAATATAATTTTTCTGGCCCAGGGTTTTGCTCCTTATCTGTTTCCCCCGGTGGGTAAGGCATATGACTTCACTGCCCAGGTCCTTTATCTTTTCCTCGTGGCCGGCCATAACAAGCCCTATGGCATAGCTTATGCTCTGGGCATCCAGCTGCTCCCCCTTCTGTAACATGCCAATAAGGTTGTTTATAAGCTTTTCCGCCAGCTTTACCCTTTCTTCGCCGCCCTTTATTTTGACCTCGTTTCCCCTTGCTATGATGTCCACTTTCAAGCTGTCTTCAATCATCTTTACATTCTCGTCAAAGTTCCCGAACAGTTCCATCATGTACTGGAAATTGTCAATCTGCACGCTTTTTTCACTGTAACCGTTACCCAACCTCAGTCCTCCCTATTGTTAATATCAATCCTTTCCTCCATGCCTATATCTTCCAGGGTTTCAAATATAACCTCCACTCTTATTCTGTCATCTTCCGTTTCATTATATTTAACCTTGGTATCGGTTATTTCCACTTCTTGAGGCAGCATGGCCGAAAGCGTCTGCCGGGTTTTTTCCACCGCCAGTTCCACCGCTTCCTCCACCGGTATAAACCTTTCCTCCACCGATACTTCAAAGTATTTCTCAATAATTAATTCTACGGGCAGGGTGATATTCCTCCAATCCACTAGCCTATTGGTATCGGTTTGGATGTCAAAATTCTCAAATTCGCAGTCCCGGCGGCCAAGATTCACAGTGTAGGAACCCACTTTTAGGCTTGCATTCTTATGTACCCGGCCGGTCCTCTCCCTCGTTTCAAGCCTTAGGTCCTGTTCCTCGGTAAGCTGGTACCAGGTCCTGGCCTCCACCCTGCCCATGGCATGGACAACCCTGGTGGGCCTGCCGGGCTCTTCCACTATGCCGCCAATCAGCACCTGGCCCGCCTTCACGGTGTCACCGCTTTTTACCGCCGCTTTACCCTGGTATACGTATATATTGCTTATTATACCATCCTTTTTTGCTACAATGTTGCAGGGCTCGCTCTTGTCAATAACAGGAGGCGGCTCGGTCCTTTCCACTATTTCCACCACCGCCCTTGTGCCCAGTATGTTTATGCCTACCCATACCAATTGGTCCATCTCTATCAGCAGTTTTGTTTCCACTTCCCTGGTATCCACAAGGGGTTTAAACACGCCGGGTTTTAGGCCATAAGATTCCAGTTCCCTTAAAATCCTGTCGGCGGGTACCCTTTCGTTGCCCTGGACCTCCACCACCCATATGAAGGAAGTGAGGATATACATAATGATGACGGCGGTAATTCCTCCCGCCACCAGCGTTTTTCTTTTTAAAACCCTGTGCAATAAAAAAGGGCAGCCCCTCTTTTCCAATATGGATACCCTGCAATTTATCCTTTTTCGTATCCGCCGCAGCTGCTTATACCCTTTAAGCCCCACCCTTGCCTTTAAAGCGGTGTAGTTTATCCTTTCGATATCCCAGAAATATATGTTGTTGGTTATGGCAAGGTTTATGAACCGTTCCAGGTTTATACCCTCAACTTTTATTACCACATACCCCTTAAGAAAATTCCATACTCGGACCGCCAGCACCTATATATCTCCCCCCTACTGCAAAAACTCCACCTTGTCTATCCTGCCCACCACTATTATCTCTTCAATAACTATGGTTCGTATGCTAAGGTCGCTTCCCGTAACCACCAGTATGCCGGACTTGGTGTTTATCCTTATAAGACCGGTGGAATACTCGATTATTCCCTTGTGGTTTTCTATGTACAGCTGGAGGTTGCCCACAAGGGTAATCTTGGGCAAATCCAGCACTATGTCCCGGGGCAGTTCCAGTAGGTCCGCAATCCCTTTTTTTATAATCTCGCTTTTTGTCTCCACCGGGCCTCCCTCCTTCATTTAATAATCTATGCGCGAACCAACTGGTTAATAACAGCTAAATATGCTATACTATCTGGTGAACAAAGGATGGGGGCATAGGTCATGAACAGGTGGATTAAAGCGGCACTGGTACTGCTTGTTATCGCATCGCTGGCGGGGTGCCTGCTGCTGACGGCGGTGCAGCTTGCCGCCTTTGATATCAGTTTTTACGAGAGGGCCTACGACAAGTACGGCCTGCAAAAAACCACCGGGCTTGCCAAAAGGAGCTATGTAAGCCTTTGTGAAAACATACTTGTTTACTTAAACGGCCAGATGGATTTTTTGTACAACCGCGCGGTGGCCTTCGGAAGTGACAAGTACCTGTTCAATCAAAGGGAACTCCTCCACATGCAGGACGTAAAAGAGCTGTTCGTGCAGGGCTACAGGGTCAGGAATTTCTCCTTTGCGCTGCTGTTGCTTCTTTTGTATGCAGCTATACGCCTCTCAAAGGGCAGCAAGCACCTGGCCGGCAAACTGCTTCTCTGGGGCTCGGGCGTGCTGCTTGTTCTTACCGTTGCTTTCGGGCTTCTTTTACAGACAGACTTTTACCGGCACTTTACCGTTTTCCACGAGGTTTTTTTCACCAACGACCTGTGGCTGTTAAACCCCGAGACCGATTTGCTTATAAATATGTTTCCGCTGGAGTTTTTCAACGATATGGCCATAAGGATTATGATGTACTTCGCCGCAGGACTGGCGGCACTGGCTTCGGTGGGATATTTCATATCCAAGGCAGAAAAAAACACCCCCTAGGAGGGGGCGTATATGTATTATTTATCATTAATTAATACATGTTTTATTTTGTATCCCTTTTCCTTAATCCTTTTCTCCAATTCGGAAGTATCCAGTACCGATGACCTTATTATCAAGTCCCTTACTCCGTCGCCCGCATACATGGCTATATGGGTTATATTAATATTAAAAGAATAGAATATTTCGGAAATATCCGCTATACCCCCGGGGACATCTTTGGTTTCTAT
>CZCB01000427.1_pt1 | contig 22275 bp, 19 predicted proteins | sample 591991 | NCBI WGS metagenome assembly CZCB01 (sample SAMEA3556809, study PRJEB10932) | anaerobic digester metagenome
TGTACATTATAAACTAATCCTTTTTCTGTGTTAATATTATAAACTAATGAATCAGCTAAAAAACTTTGAGCACCTTGAACGAAATTAGGTCTTTGAGAATAAATAGAGTCTTTGAGAATGCCATAAGCATAAACCAGATTTTTATCAAAATCTATTTTTATGATACCAGCAGTGAGAGTGAGATCTCCATAAACAACCTTAGCATTTTCGTACAGTGTTATTTTTTTATTTTTCATCTCCATGACTAAGCTATCTTTAGATTGGTAATCTACTTTTTTATCAATAGCTTGACTACTTTTAGCAATGTGTAGTTTAGTAGTATCTCCATTTTGTGTAATTATAGTGTCCTGCATTTGATTACTCTGCAATAAAGTATCGGAGTTTTGCCCTATCAAAGCAAAAAAATCAATAAATATCAAGATAGAAAGCAGATAAACTCTTTTTTGCACTTTAAATAATCAAAAGGTTAAATTACAATTTTTTTGCAAATTAACTGCAAAAATTAGAAATGATGATTAATAAATTGGATAATTTTTAATTTTTTTATTGTTTAAACCACTGGTGCTATTCTGTTTTGTATTTTTATATATTGAATTAGGCTTTTAATTAATAACTAAATTATTACTGGTTAATTCTCGGTAATAGCTATATTTCTTATAAGTATAATTGATTTTAAATAAATTTCTACTTAATTTACTTTTCTTTGTCAACCACACAAAGAAAAGTAACAAAAGAAAAGTCTCCGCTCGGGAAATGATTTGATAAAACTACGCAATCACCTCTGTGGGTTTACAAACTCGCAAGCTTTAGCTTGCTCAAACAGTGTAAACCCTTATACCCAAGACGGCTTGCTTGTTTTATTACAAATCATTTCCCAATGCGGATTTAACAAAACGTTTTATAAATATATAACTACTATTTAGTCATCTTTATAATAAGCCTAAAACGCAGATTCTTATACTATTATCCCAAAATCCTTTAATCCCAAAAATCATGGTTCAGACAATTCACCCAGTGAGATATAAAATAAAAGATACATTCAAAGTATAATAGTAGTTATCTCACGGGGTAAATTTCTATCATTCTCTGTGCTCTTTGTGCCTTCTTTGAGAACTTTGTGGTTAAGATTTTATTTAAAAAACAAATATTATCAAATTTTTGTTAAATGACTATTAAATTAATTCACTTTAATTTTTATTATTTTTGCAAAATAAAACATTTTTTATGTCGGAAACTAGGAATTTTAAAAGATACACTATTACTACGGCATTACCTTATGCTAATGGTCCCATTCATATTGGTCATTTAGCAGGAGTATATGTGCCCGCAGATATATTTGTTAGATATTTAAGGATGAGAGGCAGAGAAGTATTGTTTGTAGGAGGTAGTGATGAGCATGGTGTTCCCATCACCATTAGAGCAAAAAAAGAAGGAGTATCGCCACAGCAGATAGTAGATCATTATCATAATATCATAAAAAAATCTTTTGAAGAATTTGGAATTAGCTATGACATCTACTCGCGCACATCTAGCCAGACACATCATAAGTTCAGTCAAGATTTTTTTCTTAATTTATTAAATAAAGGAGAATTAATAACTCAACAAAGTTTACAATATTTCGATGAGGAAGCAGGGCAGTTTTTAGCTGATAGATATATTGTAGGTACTTGTCCCAATTGTGGCAATGAGGAAGCATATGGAGACCAATGCGAGAAATGTGGTTCGTCTCTCAGTCCGCAGGAGCTTATAAATCCACACTCTACATTATCTGGTAGTAAGCCAGTATTAAAAGAGACAAAGCATTGGTATCTACCTTTAGACAAATACGAACCATGGCTTAGGCAATGGATTTTAGAAGAACACAAAGAATGGAAAACAAATGTTTACGGTCAATGTAAAAGTTGGCTAGACAATGGATTACAACCAAGAGCAGTAACAAGAGATTTAGATTGGGGAGTTCCTGTTCCATTAGCAGAAGCTCAAGGGAAAGTTTTATATGTTTGGTTTGAGGCTCCATTAGGATATGTTTCTGCTACCATTGATTGGGCTGCACGGGAAGGTAAAGATTGGCAAGTTTATTGGAAAGATCAGCAAACCAGATTAATACATTTCATTGGTAAAGATAATATAGTTTTTCATTGTATTATTTTCCCCACTATGCTAAAGATGGATGGCTCATATATATTACCAGATAATGTACCTGCTAATGAATTTATGAATTTAGAAGGTAAAAAAATTTCTACATCTCGTAATTGGGCTGTGTGGTTAAATGAGTATTTAGAAGATTTCCCTGGTAAACAAGATGTACTTAGGTATGTGCTCACTGCTAATATGCCTGAGACCAAAGATAATGATTTCACTTGGAAAAATTTTCAACATCATAATAATAATGAATTAGCTGCTATATATGGCAATTTGGTTAATAGAGCTATTGTGTTAACTCATAAATATTATAATGGAAAAGTTCCTGAGAATTTTTTGTTTGAGGATGAAGAAAGTATTTATTCCTTTATAGCAAATAAACGTGATGAGGTTAGTAATCATTTAGAGCAATTTAGATTTCGTGATGCTCTAAACTCTATGATGGATGTTGCTAGATTTGGTAATAAATATTTAACAGAAAAAGAACCGTGGAAATTAGTGAAATCTAGCCCAAATATTACTAAAGGGATTATTTACAATGTTTTACAAATAATAGCAAATTTAGCTTTGCTTAGCGAACCTTTTCTGCCTTTCACTGCTAAAAAATTACGTGAAGTTTTAAATATCGACTTATTAGATTGGGACAGTATAGGTAGCCCTTTATTAAAAACTTGTGATATGATTGCTGAACCATCTATACTTTTCGAACAAATTACTGATGAAATGATCGAAAAGCAATTAAATAAATTGCATCAAAATGATAACAAAGCTATTATTCAAAATAATTTGTCAGACCTCAAACCAGCAATAAAATGGGAAGATTTCGACAAAATTGATTTACGCATAGGTAGAGTGCTATCAGTAGATAAAGTGCCAGATGCAGACAAACTTTTAAAATTAGAATTAGATTTCGGTGGCATAACTCGTACTATAATATCTGGTATAGCTCAACACATAAAACCTGAAGAAATTATTGGCAAAAATGTGATAGTAGTTGCTAATTTAGAAAAAAAGAAAATTAGAGGAATAGAGTCTGAAGGAATGGTTATTTTTGCTGAAAATAAAGATGGTAAATTACTACCTATCTTTGCTGATGATAATGCTAATCCTGGTGATAAGGTTAAATAATTTAACTTTTTTATAGAGAAATTTTTAAAAATTTTAGTAATAATAATGAGAATTAAATTAGAAAGTATATACAAAACTTTCAAGCCAGTAGAAGTATTGAAAGATATAAATCTGGAGATTTTAGATAATGAATTCGTATCAATAGTAGGTCCTAGTGGAGCTGGTAAATCTACACTATTGCATTTAATAGGTACTTTAGAAAAACCTGATAAAGGTTCAGTGAAATATGATGATAAAGACATTTATAAATTGAATGATAAAGAATTAAGTAATTTTCGCAATAAAAATATCGGTTTTGTATTTCAATTTCATCATTTATTACCTGAATTTTCTGCGATAGAAAATGTGATGTTGCCAGCATTAATAGCAGGTATTAGTAAAGAAAAAGCTTCAGAAAAAGCTGAAAGACTATTGACTGAATTAAATCTGAATCATCGGCTAACTCATAAACCGCAAGAGTTATCAGGTGGTGAACAACAACGCGTTGCTATCGCTAGAGCTTTGATAAATGATCCTAAATTTTTATTAGCTGATGAGCCAACAGGCAACCTAGATAGCCAAAATGCAGAAGAGGTCATAAATCTTTTTAAAAGATTGCACACTCAAGCAAATCTAACTATCATACTAGTAACTCATCAAGAGTCTTTTGCTAATATTTCAGATAGGATTATACACATTAAAGATGGTTGTATTGTTAAATAATTAAATTTCATTTGTAAATTATGTTTTTTTTAAATTTACAAGGTAATCTAAAAAGATTTTATATTTAAACATAATAGTATTATTCATTCTTTCTACAATGTAATATATCATTTACTCAACTATTGTAAAAAAATAAATGTATCTTTGTAAAAATATTAAAAATATTTATGGATAAAATAATTTATGATATTCCAGAGATATTAGATGACATTAGGATAGGCAAGCTAATAATAGTAGTAGATGATGAGGACAGAGAAAATGAAGGAGACTTCATAGTAGCTGCAGAAAAAATAACTCCAGAAATAATAAATTTCATGTCTAAATATGGAAGAGGTTTGATATGTACACCTTTGACTCAAGAAGTAGCAGATAGATTAAACTTGCCATTAATGGTGCAACATAATACGGCTCCACATAATACAGCTTTCACTATTTCTATTGATTTATTAGGTCAGGGTAATACTACAGGTATATCAGCAGCAGATAGAGCTAGAACTATATTTTGGCTTACAAGAGATGAGGCAAAACCAGAAGATTTTGGTAGACCAGGACATATTTTCCCTTTGATAGCTAAACCTGGTGGAGTTTTAGAACGCGCAGGTCATACTGAAGCAGCTATAGATCTTTGTAGATTGGCTGGACTGAAACCTGTAGCTACTTTAGTAGAAATAATGAACGATGATGGCACTATGGCTAGATTACCACAATTAATTGAAATATCTAAAAAATTTGATATTAAAATTACTAGTGTTAAAAGATTAATTCAATATAGACTAAAAAATGAATCTTTAATAAAGGAAGTAGAAGAAGTATTTCTCCCTACAGAATATGGTAATTTTCAATTAAAAGCTTTTGTACAATTAACAAATAATCTCACACATTTAGCTTTGGTTAAAGGTAAATGGAATGAAGATGAACCAGTGCTGGTGAGAGTGCATTCATCATGTGTGACTGGTGATATTTTCGGTAGTTATAAATGCGATTGTGGACCACAGCTACATCGTGCGATGCAAATGATAGAAAACGAAGGTAAAGGACTTTTGGTATATATGAATCAAGAAGGAAGAGGCATAGGTTTGATAAATAAATTAAAAGCTTATCACCTTCAGGAACAAGGTATGGACACTGTAGAAGCAAACTTAGCTCTTGGGTTTAAGGACGATGAAAGAGATTATGGTATAGGTGCTCAAATTTTAAGAACTTTAGGAGCTAAAAAAATTAAATTGATTACTAATAATCCAATAAAAAAAATCGCCCTTGAAGCTTATGATATTCAAATATTAGAAACTATTCCTTTAGAGATAGAGCCTAATCCATACAATAGATTTTATCTGCAAACAAAAGCTGATAAAATGGGACATACTATCAGTACTTTTAAACATAAATCTGATAAATAATTTAAGGTTCTATAACACGTTTATTGTGGGTAAATTATTTTAACTGTCTAATTGTAGTTATTAGTCCACAAATGCACACAAATGAGCACAAATATTAAGGTTGATGAGTTTAGAAGTAAATAGGTGATAAGCAATGGATGATAGATTAAAGTTTTTATAAACTAATTTGTGAAAAAACTAAGCTTTACCCACTCAAAAAGTCAAAAAACAAAAAGCCGACTTTCTGAAAGTCGGCTTTTTGTTAACATTTATTTGAAGTAGAAACTAATGAGTAATAACTATTTTTTGTCTTAATAAAGGATTTTCTAAGAAATTAACTACATAAACACCTGTAGGTAAATCATTCACATATATAGGACAATTGTTTGATGATATTTGCTGATCTTTTACTATTTGTCCATTAATATTAATTATTTGCATATGCATGCCAAGAGCATTAGAAATAGTTATAAAATCTGAAGCCGGAGAAGGATATATATTAATTTGATTATTAGCATATTGATCGATTCCCACACCTACTAATGGTGCTTTAGCAGTTTGTATGACTTCTTTTGATGGCATATGTTGTACGAAAGCAACTATCTCACTATTATTAACATTTACACCAGATGGAACGTTTATTGTAATAGTAAATGTTAAAGAGTCATTTTGTGAGAAATCTAAACTAGTACCATTAGCATTAGGATAGAACTTTCTACATACATAGTCTAGCTCAGTCATTCCAAACCAACTTTGAGCTATATTACTTTCTGTAAGAGCTACGAAAAGTTTCAGATCAGAAGTGAAATAACTTAAAGCTTGTTTTACAGAAATTGTAGCTACGAATTGGGTTTCATCTATTTTAGTTATAGATAAATAATTAATATGAGCTGCTGGAACGACTTTTCTCATTTGATAAACAGTATTATAAGAAGTATATAAACTACCAGTACCACTGAGACCACCTTCTAAACTATAAACACCATCTACCCAAGTAGTCGGTGTACCTATTGATGATGTATAATAAGAAAGACGTGCATTGCCATCAGTAGTGGCATAGCTATCACCTGCGTGATAATTAATCACTGCCACTTGAGCATTGTTAGTAATTAATCCATCTACACCTCTGGCTGCACTTGGACAATATGGACAATCAGTAGCAGTAGCTATTTCGAATAGAACTAAATTTCTATCTACACCACCAGGAATTGTGATATCAACAGAAGCTGGTGAAGATACGCCCTGTGATGTAAAATAACTAAATAATTTATAAGTTAAGGTTTGAGGATATACATGAAAATCAGTATAGCTAGTAGCAGTAGCATCTATTTCATCAATTAATTGATTATTACGCATCAAAAAGTATTTAGTAGGTGTTGTAGAAGGGGCATCCCAAGTTAGGTGAACATCAAATTGATTTTGTAATGTTGCAGTTAATGATGATGGAGAATCTGGAGCTGTTACTTCTTCTACTAAAATATCATCTATATAGTAACCAGCTTGTAATGGGGTTTCTGACCAACCAAAGAAGTTTACTGCATCTAATTTTTTCAAAGTACCATCACCAAAAGTTCCACTACTAAATTTCCACATATGCATAAATTGTCCATCAAATTCTATAGTAGCAATATCATCATCTAAATCTACAATAATTAAAACTTGATGCCATTCATTTTGAGTATATGCAATGCTATCAGCAGAAGCTGCACCTGCGTCTACGACCATATATCCATTAGTTTTAAAATATGCTTGCATAGCCCACACACTATTAGCTCCAGCAAAATTATTCAAAATGTTAAAATAACCGAGTTTACCACTTTCAACAAAAATTTTGAATGAAATAGCATATCGTCCTGTAGTATAATCACTTAACTCTAGAACTAAATCATTATCTGTTTGAACATAAACAGAATTAGGTGCTGATGATGCTTGATTTGTAGAAACCATAGGATCTTCACTAGTGCCTGGAGCACTACTCCAAGTAGTCCATGGTGAGCCTGCCTGCTGGGCAAAATAAGTTCCAGCAGTGTACGAATCCACATTTTCATCTACTATAGGCGTTTGTCCATAAATGATCATTGTAGATAATAAAATCGAAATAAATAATAAAAACTTTCTCATAATTTTAAATTTTTTTATGTTGGTAAGCAAAATTAAAAAATTTTTTTATTTAAAAAAATTTTAATTTAATTTTGTATAAAATATCCAAATTAATTTTATTATGAATACACAAAAAACAATTTTATTTGCCATATTAATATTATCATTGAGTTTTTTACAAGCTCAGATAACTATTACATATGATGATCAGCCACCTATACCATTATCGACTGTTGAGAATTACACATCAATAAGTGGATTAGATATTTCTGCAAATGGAGCTAATCAGACATGGGATTTATCTGATTTAATATCTGAAGGATCATCGACTTTAGATATAGTAAATTTAAATTCTTTACCTTTTGCTAATCAGTTTCCTAATGGTAACTACGCAGTTTCATTAAATGATTATTATTATACTATAATCTCAAAAAATACGAATAATCTATCTATAATAGGGAGTGTTTTTCCTGTAGACCAATTCAATACAATATTATATGTTAAAAATTCATCTCCAGAGTTAGTTTATACATTCCCTTTCACGATGGGTTCAATAGTAGAAAGCTATCCTCGAAGTAGTACTAAAATATTTATAGATACCACTATCAATAGTATTTATATAGATAGTGCTGCAATAGATATAAAAAGTTACGTTAAAAAAGAAGTAGTAGGTTGGGGGACACTTGCATTATCTAATGGTAATTTTCAAGTACTTAAAGTTGCTGTATCTAGAAAAGATACTACGACAATAAATGCTAAATTAATGGCAACGGTTTGGACACCTATTATGGGAGATACATCTCAGAGTAATAGTGTTGAATTTGTTATGAAAAATTTACTTTATCCATTAGCTTCTGTAGAACTTGATCCTCTTTTACAACCCACAAATGTTTATTGGGTTGATGTAGATCCTTCTTTAAATATTAATGACAATGTATGTTCTAATATTAAATATTTCCCCAATCCTGTAATTGATAATATTATTTTCGAATCAAACGAGCCAATTAATAAAATAGTAATTCTGTCTTTAGATGGTAAAAAAGTACTAGAAAAAGACTTAGATTATGAAAAAAATATAAGTTTGAATTTAAGTAACTTGTCGTCAGGCACTTATTTGTTTACTCTATATAATGACAAATCTATAATAAGAACAGGTAAAATTATTAAGGAATAAGAACTAAAAGAGGAAAAAATCAAATATTAAATACTATATTATAAAATCGAGTTAGGCGTTTAAATAATTTGATATGTAATTAAAGAGAAGAATAAATCATTTATTTTTTTATCTTTTTTTTCTGAGGGAGGCTATCCTTTAGCTCAGGTAGATAAAGTAATGTTTTCAAATAATTATATAATAATCGCACACCGACACCTGTGCCACCTTTAGGCCAATAACCCCAATGATGCGTCAGATATGCTGGACCACCAATATCTATATGAATAAAAGGGAAATTAGAAAAAAATTCTAAAAATTTACCAGCAGTTATAGCACCAGCATAATCACCACCTGCATTTTTAATATCAGCAATATCACTTTTAATATAATCGAAGTAGTCATCCCATAAAGGAAATTCTACAAGTCTCTCGTTAGTATCTATGGAAATCTTTTCTAAAGTTTTTAATAAAACTGTTGCTCTAGATTGCATAGCAGCCATCACATAGTGCCCTAGTGCTTTATGAGCAGCACCAGTCAGAGTGGAAATAGAAACAACTAAGGAAGGATCATATTTTTGTGCGAAACATAAAGCATCTGCTAAAATCAACCTACCTTCAGCATCTGTATTTATTACTTCAACTGTTTTGCCATTCATCATAGTAATTATATCACCAGGTAACAAAGAATTAGGACCAGGCATATTATCAGTAATAGGTATTAAGCCAATAGCATTAATAGGAATATGATTAGCAGCTAATGCATATAATAAACCTGCTACTACTGCACCTCCAGCCATATCAGATTTCATTTCATCCATATTTTTTGCTGGCTTTAGAGAAATACCACCTGTATCAAAAGTGATTCCTTTGCCAATAAAAATATAAGGATTAGAATTTTGAGCTAATTCGTCATTATAATGAATTATCAAAAAATATGGTGGAGTAGTACTTCCTCTGTTTACACCTAGTAATCCACCCATTTTCATACTTTCTATTTGTTTTTTCTCTAATACCTCAATATTTATAGGGATATCTTGAAATAAATTAATAATTTCTTGAACAAAAATAGAAGAATATAGATCTGATGGTGCTTTATTAACCATATCTCTTACCCAGAAAACAGCTTTTACTAGCTGGTATAATTCCATAAAATAAGCTTCATATTTTACAGGTACTTGCAAAATATATTTTATATTATTTTCTTTTTTAGCAAACGATTTATATTGATTAAAACTATAGCTATTAAGTAAAATACCTTCTACGAATTCATAAAGAAATTCCAGAGCATCTTCACTACATAATATCGCTAATTCAGATAAATTTTCATCAAGAGAGATCTTAGCTACTTCTGCTCCTACTCTTCTCATCTCTTCTTTATCATGTGGCTCTATGATTACTATTATTTCTAAATGAGTGCCTCTATTCAGTAAAATTATGTTTTTATTTTTCTTAATTTCTTTATTAATAATAGCCAAATCTCTATCTTCTAGTTTATTAGGCAAATCATCAATGCTTGTGCATAACCAAACATAATTTTTTGTACTACTTCTAATAGTGGAAAATGATAAATCAAACATAATTTTGTCATTAAAAGATTAAAGAAATAACCTACAATACTAAAAAATTCAATATTAAAAATGGATTTTAATCTCGTATTATTAGAAATTATTTCACAATTTCTAATAATTCAACTTTAAAAATAAGAGTAGAGCCAGCAGGTATTTCACCAATAGGTCTATCTCCATAAGCCAGATCTGATGGGATATATAATTCAAAAACAGAACCTACTGGCATTAAAGTAAGACCTTCTGCCCATCCAGGGATGACTTGATTTAGTCCAAATTCTATAGGTTCACCTCTTTCATAGCTACTATCAAATACTTTTCCATTGATAAGTTTCCCTTCATAATGAACCTTTACTTTATCTGTACTAGTAGGTTTAGGACCTTCGCCCATTTTAATAACTTTATATTGTAGCCCTGATGGTGTTTGATAAACTCCAGGATTATTTTTATTAGACTCTAAAAATTTTTGACCGACTTCTTTATTAAGTTTAGCTTCTTCTAATCTTTTAGCTTCTGATTTTTCCATAGCAATTTTTTGTAATTTTTGCATAACAGATTGGAACTCCTGATCAGTAAAAATTGTATCAACATTATTCAAAACATCTTCATATCCTGCTTTTAAATAATTTATATCAATATCGAGTTGATTATTTATAAAATTTTTTGCTAAATCAGTTCCTATCAAATAACTAACAGTATCTTTGAATGTGTTAAACTGAAGAGGTGCATTCGTAACTGACTTACTATTTTTTTTATCATTTTTTGAGCGTGAGCTGTCATTTTGCGCATTACAAGTATAAATTGCAAATAAAGATAAAATTGTAATAACAAAAACTTTCTTTTCCATTTTTTTTGTTACAAATTTACATCAAAAAAAGATATTGAAAAAAAATAATATTATGTATAAAAAAATTAAAACTATTATTAAAAGTAAATTTAAAGAGGACTCATGGGATTATTCCATAGTTTTTATATTATTAATTATTATGAAATCGGTGGATATGTCATAGAATTGATGTTTAAAGTATAATTGAAAAAGGAATTGAAAGAGGGTAAAGTATTACAAATTTTTGTTATACTTTACAGTATGTTAATAATATATTTGACTAACTATCTCTCTATACTTATCCCACGCCCATCTATCGTGGGATGACAAGTTTAATAGTCTGCCAATGTCAGGATCTATCAACTCTTTTAAGTACTTATTAACTATCACAAACCACATAAGGTAGCTTTGTAAGTACTTCGTAGCCACTCCGTGAAATCTACTCAACCATGTCTTGAAATCACTTATTTTGCTCTCTACTATCTTTACACTATATATCCCGCGTTTAATCTGTTTTTTGTTTACTATGACCTTTTTACTTTGTAAACTCTTCACAGCTTTTCTGAATTCTTTCTTTGGCTTTACACATATCAGATTGCTCTTTGATAATCTATTCTTCAGCTCTTCTCTTAATTGCTCATTTTTTACTTTTTTCTCTCCAACTTGTTTGAAAAGTAAATTACCTTCTCTGTCGGTTACGACTAATACTGCTACCTTGTGATGCTTTTTCTTTTTAGCTCGCATATATTCTTCTTTGTTTTTGAATTTTCTACCTTTTTCTGAATAGTTCATTAGCAGTTCATCAGCTTCTACAATTCCTGAGAAGCTTATACCACCTTCTAACGCTCTAATAGCAGCTAATATTTTGTGTCGCCATTCGAAGCTTGTTTTCAGACAAATGCCAACCTCATCAGCACACGCACGCAGACTTTTACCTTCGAGCATACATCTCATATAGTCGAGCATTAATGGATATTTTCGCATGCGATAGACAAAGGTGCGAGCAGTCTCACGAAATTGATAACCACAGGTTTTACATTTATAAACTTGTATGCCGTTTCTTTTGCCCGCTTTTATGACATTTTCACTTTTGCAGTCTGGACAGATGGCTGCGGTAGATTGAATTTTTACTTTTTGATAATCTACTGCTGTAGCATTGCTATTGACGAGATATTGATATAGCTCATCCAGGAAATCACGCTTGTGATCCTTGGGTAAAGCCAAGTATTTATCAATGTTTTCAAGTAATTCTTTCATAATTATAAAATTTTTGGCAAAATTAATATATTTTATTAATATTATAAAATATTTAAACTATAACATACAAATGTTAATTTGTCTACTCACACCTTTATCATTTTGATGTCATTAAAATTTTACTTTTATTTTATTATCAAACCCATATTTTAAATCTCTTAAATTAGTTTTTAGCACTACTTCATTATCTTTTGATTTATTTGCTAATGGGTGTGATACTTTTTTAATCTCACTAGGTGTAACAATATATGTATTGAAATTTACTAATCCTAAGGTATAGTCATTAATAGTCAAATTATAGTTGTTTTGCAATTTTCCTGTGTATTCTATAAATCTTTTTACATAGGGAGAAATATCTTTTTTCACTATTTTATTATCCGAAAGCTTAATATAATTTGGAATTAATATATTAAATTTATTATCTGTTATTGTTTTTAAAACACGTTTAAAAGCTTTAGTATTTTCGAAATTAAATGAGATTTCAATGAATTTTTCAGAATGTGCAAAATTAACATTACTAATGCCTTTGATAGCTCTTATGTTATCTACATAATATTGAATTTTGTCAGCTATTTTATCTGAAGGTGAGTTCATTACTTGGCTGAACATAGCAATATTAGAAAGATCTAGTTTTATTTTATAATATCCTATGCCGTCTTTATTAATAGAAATATACTCTTCGATTTTTATGCACGAAGATGAAATTATGGACAGGATAAATATAAGGATTAAAAAATATTTTTTCATAGAATGATAGCATTAGAATCGAATACTTTTTTAAGGATATCGCTAGTTCTTGCATTTATATCGGTGCGTATTTTAGTTTCTTCTTCTGCTATTTTTGTAAATAGTCTGTTTATTGCTTGCTCGGTAACATATGCAGATAAGTCCGTGTTTACTGGTTGCACTCCAGGTAATGCATTATATTTAGTTGTAATTTCTGTCCAATATTTTGTAGCTTGCACTTGTCCAAGGGTTTCTTTAATTATAGGTATAAAAGCTTGAAATAATGATTGCGAAGTTTTAGATTGGAAATATTGTGTAGCAGCATTATTGCCACCTTTGATAATATTTTTTGCATCGCTAATAGTCATTTCTTTAATAGCTTGTGTAAAAATTGGTAAGGCTTTTTCCATAGATTTTTCAGCAGCTTCATTTATAGTTTTTATAAATTTATCTACTAGTGAGCTTAATCCTATTTGGTTTAGTTTTTCTGCTACGTAATTTATCTCTGGTGGAAAAGGAATTCTCAGTGATGGATTATTATAAAAAGTACCTGGTTGTTTTAAATAGTTTACAGCATTATTAGTACCTACAGACAATGCCTCTTTTAACCCATTTATCGCTTCTGCTTCTGTAACTATGTTTTGTTGTTTTAGCCCTTTTTCTATTTGTTCACATGAGAATAAAAATATGCTCATTAAAGTTAAAATTAAAATCTTTTTCATCATAAATTATTTTTACAAAAATATTAATATTTTATAATAAATGGAAATTTATTGCAGTTAGATGATTACTAGTTTTATAAAAGTTGTTAGTTATTTTCTTATTAATTTTGCAAATTATTAATAATTATAATTTTATGATAACAACTAAAATATTAATAATCACGATAATAATTTCTATAATAGCTTTTTTTAATAGAAATCTAATGGATACTTTTTTATTTTATCCTTATAGAATTTACCATAATAATGAATGGTTTAGGTTCATTACTGCTGGATTTATTCATGGAGGCGTATTACATTTACTAATTAATATGTGGGTATTATATATTTTTGGTATTGCTATTGAGAAATCTCTATCTATGATTTTTGTAAATGACAAATTACATTTTGTTATATTATATTTCGGCGGTATGATATTCTCTTCTTTGATTCCATATTTTAAAAACAAAAATAATCCTCGATATATGGCATTAGGGGCTTCTGGTGCTATTTCTGCCATTGTGTTTGCTTTTATTCTTCTTTATCCTACTGAGAAATTAATAATTTTTCCTATTCCTATTGGCATACCAGCATGGGTATTTGGAATCTTTTATCTAATATTTTCTTATTATCAATCTAAACGCAGTAAAGACAATATTGCTCATGATGTGCATTTATATGGTAGTTTGTTTGGAATTTTGTATTTGACTTTAGTTAAACCTGCTATATTTTTGCATTTTATTAATGCTATTTTTTAAAAAAATTTTCCTTTAGTTTTTTCTATTTTTTGTCGCCCCACATTATTAATAATGCTCCGTGCTTACTAAAATATTTTTGGCCACATTTTTCTATTTTTTCAGCATTTTTCAAAATAAATTTTGGAGGATTAGGATTTATGTATACTGTGCTTATATAATCGATATTATTGACATAGGGCATCAATAATTTTTTTAGTGATGAATAAGTATAAAATTTTGCTTTTTTGAAAATACTTTTTTTAAAATTTTTACTTATAGATCTAGCAATGCCATATAAAGACCATTTAGTCAAAACTGCTACAACTATTTGTCCTTGCGGCTTACATACTCTATGCATCTCAGATATGAAACGTTTGGGATTAGAAGAGAATTCTAATGAAGTAAAAGCTAAAACTATATCAAATTGATTATCTGCAAATGGTAATTCTTCGCCGCTAGCTTTTACTACTTCATTAATTCCTCTTTGCTTAGCTAATGAAAGCATCTCCTCAGATGGATCTATACCTACTACCGTAGCTCCTCTCTTTACTAAATTTATCGAAAATATGCCTGTGCCTACTCCAATGTCTAAAATGCGACAATCTTTCTCTAATTTTAAAGCATGCAGCAGAGCATCTAATTCTAACTGATAAACAATTTTACCATTTTCAGTGAAAAACCATCCATCATAATATTGAGCCACATCATCAAATATAGGTTTATCCGAAGTATTTTTCATAGTATTTTTTATAAATTTGGTAATTATCTTCTGAGAATATTGCAAAAATTACTTTCTCAGGCAATGATTCTTTAGAAAGCCATTCTAATACAGTTTGCCATACTATGTCTGCTGCACTTTCCAGAGGATATCCATAAACGCCAGTACTAATGTTAGGAAAAGCCACAGTTTTTATATTATGTTCTTTGCAGAGATTTAGTGAATGCCAATAAGCACTTTTTAATAACTCATCTTCTCCATGATTACCACCATGCCAAATAGGACCTACAGTGTGAATAATATATTTAGCTGGTAATCGAAACCCTGGAGTTATTTTTGCTTTGCCAGTTTCACAACCGCCGAGAGTTTTACAATATTCTTTAAGCTCTGGACCAGCAGCCCTATGGATGGCACCATCTACACCTCCACCTCCTAGCAGGGTTGTGTTTGCTGCATTCACTATAGCATCTACATTCAATTTGGTTATGTCTCCTAGATAAATTTCTATCCTATCTTTTAAATCATTATAATTCATCATAAGGTTCTACTATTAATTGATTATTTTGAAAATCTACAATTTTTACTTTTTTGCCTTTATCTATATACGAGTATAATGATACTGCATCATAAACGTCATCATTGATAATTATTTTGCCTGAAGGTCTTAGTACTGTATAGGTAGTGGCAGTTTGACCAATTAAATTTTTAAAAAGTAAATCACTACCAATATATCCATTTTCACTTTTCATCTCAGTAGTGAGAGATAGATTTTGACCAAAAACAGAATGTGTAAATAATCTTTTAGATAATAGTATACTTGCAGTTAAACTTACAAAGACAGCTACGGTCACTGTAGCAAATGCTATCCCTAATTGCTCTAAAGCATGCTCGGGGAAATGAAATCCTTTATTATCTACTAAACTAAGTATTAGCCCTGCCAATATCAATATTATCCCACTAATACCTGCAACTCCAAAACCAGGAATAGCAAACAATTCTACTAAAAGTAAAATTATGCCAATAATAAAAATTATGATTTCCCAATTAGCTGCTAAACCTTCTATATAATATGGTACAAAATATAAAACAGCAGAAATTATCGCTAGTATAAGAGGAAATCCTATACCTGGTGATTGCAATTCGAAAAATATACCTGCTATAATGAGCATAATTAATATACCACTCACAAGGGGATTTAGAAAAAAATTAATTAATTTGTCTAACCAAGTGATTCGCATTTTAATGATTTGTGCATTTTGTAAATTATTTTTAGCTATCAAATCATCAAAATCTTGTACTATCTCATCACAAAAGCCATTTTTGAGAGCTTCTTGAGCTGTGAAAGTGAGTACTTTGCCAGAATCTATGATGCCTGGAATATATATATCTGGATCTACCATTGCCTCTGCTATTTTAGGATCTCTACCACGAGCTATAGCTGTGCTACGCATCATAGCTCGCATATAGCTTTGATATTTGTCTGGTAGGGCTTGCGAAGTTTGATCTACCACTGTGGCAGCACCAATAGTGGAGCCTGGCACCATGAATATTTTGTTTGCTGCTATAGAAATCAGTGCACCCGCAGAGGCTGCATTATTATCTACAAGTACCCAGATAGGTATTTGCGAGTGTAAAAAATTAGTGCGTATGCTGTCTGCATCTACCAATGTTCCTCCATAGGTATTCAAATGCACAATGATGAGATCTGCATTTACATCTTTGGCTTCGTTCATTGCTTTATTTACTATTCTACTAGCTGACGGATCTATATTAGAAAATAATTTGAAATAAAAAATTTTTTTGATAGTATCTGAATTATTAGCATTAATAATAGTATTTAGTGAAAGTAAGTAAACAAAAAATATAAAAAATAATTTTAAATGTTTCATATAATTATGATTAATAAAAAGCTCTGCAAAGAGAGATGAATTCGACCCCTCGTTCCGTGAAACGGACAATGGTTTTCGTGACCGTCCCATTCTACCACTCTGGCATCTCTCCTAATTCCTAATTTTTTGCAAAATTATAATATAAATTTATTATGAATTTCAAATAGTTAATGAAATATTAGCGATTTTTCAGGCTTATTTGTCTAACTTTATCTACTTTTTGTCTACCTATATCACTTGTGCAAAAATACCACATATTTTTGAATTGTGCAAATGTCTGAATACCAATGTTTAACCTAATCAAAAAAAATATGTAGAAAAATTTTGCAATTAAAAATATTGTTCGTAATTTTGCGAACAATAAATAAGAAAGGAGAATTGAAGTGAACGAGAAACAGTACTCAACAGAGCAAGAACAGATTGCTCGTTTTGCTAAAGCAATGGGGCATCCGGCACGGATTGCTATTCTTGATTTTTTGGCAAAACAAGATAGTTGTTTCTTTGGTGAAATTAACGCAGAATTGCCTATCGCTAAAGCAACCGTTTCGCAGCATTTGAAAGAACTGAAAGAAGCTGGTTTAATTCAGGGAGAAATAGAAACGCCAAAAGTCCGCTATTGTATAAACCGACAAAACTGGGAACTTGCCCGAAAGTTATTTGCTACTTTTTTTGGAGATTGCAAATGCAAAGATACATCGTGCTGTGAATAACAGCACCTTTTTTGGAGAATAATTGTTCGTAATTCGTAGAATTATGATTATTATATTAATTTTAAAGTATAATGACAATGGAAATTCATCTATTACAAGATGAATTAAAAGCTTATTTTCATGATTTTACCAGATCGAATTATAAACACAATTTAACTAAATAATTGTTGTTATGGAAAAGAAACAAGGAATTGGATTTTTTGAAAAATACCTGACTATCTGGGTTGCCTTGTGCATCATTATTGGAATTGCCGTGGGGCAATGGCTTCCGGCAATTCCGCAAACATTAAGCAAATTTGAATATGCCAATGTGTCTATACCTGTGGCTATCCTGATTTGGTTAATGATTTACCCGATGATGCTAAAAGTGGATTTTCAAAGTGTTAAAAATGTAGGTAAGCGTCCGAAAGGAATAATAGTTACTTGTGTTACAAATTGGCTGATAAAACCGTTTACCATGTTCGCAATAGCTTATTTATTCTTCTATGTGATTTTCAAAACCTTTATACCTGCTGGGTTAGCCGAGGAATATTTAGCCGGAGCGGTATTATTGGGGGCTGCGCCATGTACAGCTATGGTGTTTGTGTGGAGTTACCTTACCAATGGTGATGCCGCTTATACACTGGTACAAGTGGCAGTGAACGATTTAATCATATTGGTAGCGTACGCCCCTATCGTTGCTTTCCTATTGGGAGTTGGCGGCGTATCTATCCCGTGGGACACACTTTTGTTGTCTGTGGGGCTGTTTGTTGTGATACCACTTACTGCTGGTGTTATTACCCGCATCATGGTTATTCGCCGCAAGGGAGTGGAATACTTTAATAATGTATTTATTAAGAAATTTGATAATTACACGATAGGTGGGTTGCTATTAACACTTATTATCCTATTTTCATTTCAGGGAGAAACGATACTAAACAATCCTTTGCATATCTTATTGATTGCTGTTCCGCTTGTGTTGCAAACGGTTTTGATATTCTTCGTTGCTTACGGTTGGGCGAAATGGTGGAAATTACCCCATAATATTGCCGCACCTGCCGCAATGATTAGTGCAAGTAATTTCTTTGAATTGGCGGTTGCTGTGGCTATTTCTCTTTTTGGTTTACAATCTGGGGCTGCATTGGCTACGGTGGTGGGAGTGCTGGTCGAAGTTCCTGTAATGTTGATGTTAGTAAGGATTGCAAATAAACGCGAAGCTGGTTTCCTGCTACTAATCGCTGATTAGTAGGTTTTTGTCGGCTTACTGTCCATTTTGTATAGTAGGTTCTGCGGAGAGAGAGGGATTCGAACCCTCGGTCCGCATTAAACGGACAACGGTTTTCGAGACCGTCCCATTCGACCGCTCTGGCATCTCTCCTAATTTTTAATTTATTGCAAAATTATAATATAAATTTTTAATGAATTTCAAAAGCAAGCCGAACTCTCGAGAATTATCAACTACCTAACCAGATAGATAATTACAGAAACTTAATCAAAAGCATGGAAAATGAAATTGATAAAAAAAATTACGAACTTCACGATCTATCTAATGATGACATAATAGAGATAAAAAAATTGTGGGGGATAACCTAGTATGAGAAAAATTAAGAAACGACGATAGTAATAGTTGTTTCAACAATAATTTATGATTGCGAGAAAAAAATATTACTTATAAAATTAAAAATTAAAAAATAAAAGATAATTCATTAAATAAATTTGTTTAATTTTGCAACACAAACCAATTAAATACATAAAAATATGAAAAAAGTAAATTTAATTGCAAAAAAAGTAGTTTTATTAATGTTCATTAATTTATTTAGCATAGCTGCTTATTCTCAATTTTATATTAATGTGGGTGGTGGCTACAATCTAGGAATAGCTAATCAAACATTATTAAATATAGCTAATCAAACATTATTAATAAATTATGAAAGCACAGATAATATCCAAAAAATAGAAAATGTGAAAACCTCATTGGGCAAGGGGCTAAATTTTGGACTAAATATTGGCTACATGTTTAATGGTAATATCGGTATAGATTTGCAATGTTCATATTTATTAGGAGATGAAACTACTGGAGAATATAAATATAATTATACTTATTTTAACAATAATTATTATGACTTTGGAAAAATTTCTTTAAAAAGTCAGATGTTTAGAGTAAATCCATCCATAATAATAGCTAGTGGTTTTGACAAGCTAGACCCTTATGCTAAATTTGGTGTGATATTAGGCTTTGGCTCTATTACTTTAAATTATTTGTATGAGGAATATGAAAATAATCAATTACAGGATAAAGAAGTAGTAAAGTGGAAAATGGATGGAGGAATGGCTTTTGGTATTTCATCAGCTCTTGGACTTATGTATCACATATCAGATTTAATATCTGTTTATGGAGAATTAAATTTAGTAGGTATGAGCTATGCTCCTAAAAAAGGTGTAATGACTGAATATACCATTAATGGAACAGATCAGTTGCCAGGATTGACAACAGATGACAAAGAAATTGACTTTGTAGATGATATTACTTATGATTATGATAATCCTCCATCATCAGCAGAGCCTATGAAAGAACTAAAATTTTATTTCCCTTATAGCAGCATAGGACTTAATATTGGAGTTAGATTTTCATTCTAGTTGATTTAGTTTTTGTTAAAATATCTTAAAAAAGCAGAATTTTTTATTCTGATATTTTTTTATCTTTGAAAAAAAATTATGAAAAAAGTTAATTTAGTTATAGTTATTATTTTATCTTTCATTTTGTCGATAAATGCTTTTTCACAAAATTTGAGTATAGGTGCTAAAGGTGGATTAAATCTATCTAATATGATAGTTAAAAATGATGATGAGACCATGAGCGATGACTTTAAGATGCTTGCCGGTTTTCATGTTTATCCTTTCGTAGAGTATTCTTTTTCAGATCTTTTCGCAATAGATGCAGGCTTAAATTTTCAATCTCGTGGTTACTCAATTATAGAGGATAATTTCAAGTATCGTTTCACCACTCTGTATATAGATATACCTATAAATGCTAAGTTTAATTTTGATTTAGGTAAGGTAAAATTATTTTGTAATGTGGGTCCCTATGTTGCATTTGGTATAGGGGGCACAGTTTATGCAGAAACTACTATAGATAGACATACAATTTCGGCCAGAAGAGATATAGACTGGGGCGATGATTTGAAATCTATTGATTTTGGACTAAATATAGGTGTCGGTCTCGATATTAATAATTTTATTGTTGGTTTGAATTATGGCGGGGGAATAGCAGACCTATCTACTATAGACGATGATGACAGCAGAACTAATAATTATGTGTTAAGCATATCTTTAGGGTATAAATTTAATCTATAGATGCTTATGATTTTCTCAAAATAAATAAATTAATTATTTTTGAAAAAAAATTATGAAAAAGATTTTTATTTTTAGTTTTGTAATGATTATATCATTTACAAATGCAATATTTTCCCAAAATATTAGCATAGGAGCAAGGGCTGGCCTAAATTTATCAAGTATGTTTATAAAAGAGGGCAGTTATAGTTTTAATGATAATTTAAGTATGTTGACAGGATTTCATATAAATCCTTATGTAGAGTATTCTTTTTCAGATAAATTTGCTTTAGAGGGAGGTTTATCATTCCAAACTCGTGGATTTATTTTTAATGAAACAGATATGATAAGACAAAAAATCACACCTCATTACTTAGATATACCCATTAATGCTAAATTTTATTTTAATATAGGTAAACCTAAAATATATGTTTATGTTGGACCATATTTAGGTATAGGCCTATTCGGTAAAGAAAAGCAATATAGAAATGATGCTTTATTAAGTGAAAGAACGCTAGAGTGGGGGCAATATATACCTGCAGATTTAAATAGAATAGATTTTGGTATTAATGGTGGAGTCGGAATAGATATTAATAATTTTAGTATAGGTGCTCAATATGGCTATGGATTTTTAAATGTTTCTACATTAGATAATTATGGTATCAAAATGCATAATTATGTTATTAACATATCTATAGGGTATAAATTTGATCTATAGAATTAGGTGTTTGGTTAATAATTGATTGGGAAATTTGGTTAATGTGTAGTGAGATGACTGGGAGACTATGAGACGGGGAGACTGGGTGAGGTGGAGAAGGGGAGAAAAGGAGATTATTGATTAGTTCAGAAGTTGTTGAGCAAAATGCTATTTGTCTGTTGTTATTAATCCACAGATGTACACAAATGAGCACAAATTAAAGTTTAATATTGATGTGCTGTTTAAAGGGATGTCCAAATAGTAGTTTTATAAAATTATATCCTTAGCGAAGACTTTTTTTGTTATTTTTCTTTGTGTAGCTGTCAAAGAAAAGTAAATTAAGTAGAAATTTATTTAAAATCTATTATACTCATAAGAAATATAGCTATTAACGTAAGTTTACCAGTAATAAATTAGTTATTAATTAAACGTTCAATTCAACAAGATAACTTCAAAACAATGAAAAAACTTTAAAGAATAGAGTTATTCTTTTCTATATACTTTGCTCACACCATCAATAGTTTTAATTTTTTCTAT
>CZCB01005922.1_pt1 | contig 22224 bp, 17 predicted proteins | sample 591991 | NCBI WGS metagenome assembly CZCB01 (sample SAMEA3556809, study PRJEB10932) | anaerobic digester metagenome
GATAAGGATGTCGACGGTTTTCATCCCATCAATATCGGCCGGCTGGCTCAGAAGGGCCGCGAGCCGCTTTTCGTGCCCTGCACCCCGGCGGGAGTGATGTATATGCTGGAGCAGGAGCTGCCCACGCTGGAAGGGGTGAACGCGGTGGTGCTGGGACGGTCCAATATTGTGGGCATGCCGGTGGCGCTGCTGCTGGTGCGGGCCAACGCGACCGTGACCATCTGTCACTCGCGCACCCGCGACCTGCCGGATGTGGTGCGCCAGGCGGACGTACTGGTGGCGGCGGTCGGGCGCGCGCAGATGGTCAAGAAGGAATGGGTCAAGCCGGGAGCGGTGGTGATCGACGTGGGCATCAACCGCATCGCGGACCCGACGCACCCGAAGGGCAGCCGGCTGGTCGGTGACGTGGACTATGCGGGCGTGCGCGAGGTCGCCGGAGCGATCACGCCAGTTCCGGGCGGGGTTGGCCCGATGACCATCGCCATGCTGCTGCAAAACACGCTGCACGCAGCGGAGCTGTACGACAAAAAGGCAAATTAAGTAATGTCAGACAATTGACAGGGGAGTAAAAAATCCTTACACTGATGGTTAAGTATTTGCCTGACAATACCCTCAGTGACGGATAAAAACATATGCCAACTCTCCTGGTCAAGAATGCAAGCCTGCTGGTGACAATGGATGGCCAACGGCGGGAGATTCCCGGCGGTGGCCTTTTTGTTCGGGACGGCTTCATTGAGCAAGTCGGCCCTACGGAGAGCCTGCCCGAGACGGCGGATGAGGTCCTTGATCTGAGCGGCCACATCGTGCTGCCCGGGCTGATCAACACGCACCATCACTTCTACCAGACCCTGACGAGGGCGGTGCCCGCGGCTCAGAACGCCAACCTGTTCAACTGGCTGACCACGCTGTACCCGATCTGGGCGCGCATGACGCCGGAGGACATTTACATCTCCACCCAGACCGCGCTGGCCGAGCTGGCGCTTTCGGGCTGCACGACTGCTTCGGACCACCTCTACCTGTTTCCCAACGGGTCGCGGCTGGATGACGAAATCGCCGCCGCGCGCGAGGTGGGTCTGCGGCTGCAGGCTTCCCGCGGCTCGATGAGCCTGGGCCGCAGCCAGGGCGGCCTGCCCCCCGACAGCGTTGTGGACAGCGAAGAGCACATTCTCAAGGACAGCCAGCGCCTGATCGAGCAGTATCACGATGCGAAACCCGGCGCGATGGTGCAGATTGTGCTGGCGCCCTGCTCGCCCTTCAGCGTCACCGGCGAGCTGATGCGCCAGAGCGCCATCCTGGCCCGCGAGTACGGCGTGCACCTGCACACCCATCTGGCGGAAACCGAGGACGAAGAGGTCTTCTGCCTGGAGAAGTTTGGCCTGCGCCCGGTAGCCTACATGGAATCTCTGGGCTGGGTGGGGCAGGACGTCTGGTTCGCACACTCGGTGCACGTGAATGAAAACGAGATCCAGGTGTACGCCCGGGAGGGCTGCGGCGTGGCTCACTGCCCGACCTCCAACATGCGCCTGGCATCGGGAATTGCACCGCTGATCGAGTACCTGCGCGCCGGGGTGAAGGTGGGCATTGGCGTCGACGGCTCGGCCAGCAACGATGGCTCGCACCTGCTGGCGGAGGCACGCATGGCCATGCTGGCCGCCCGGGTGCGCGAGGGCCTGCGGGGTTATTCCCTCTCCGGCGCGGATGCGCCGCCGCTGTTCTCCGCCCGCCAGGCGCTGGAGCTGGCGACCATCGGCGGAGCGGCCGTGCTGGGCCGCACCGACATTGGCTCGCTGGAAGCGGGGAAATGCGCTGACTTTACGGCGATCCATCTGGAGCGGCTGGATTACGCCGGGGCGCTGCATGACCCGGTCGCGGCGATCCTGCTGGCCCAGCCTCAGCGGGTGGATTACACCGTGGTGCACGGCAAGGTCGTCGTCAGCGAGGGACAGCTGATCACGGTGGACGTGCCTGCACTGGTGGAAAAGCATAACCGCGCAGCAAACCGGCTGCTCAACGGTTCGTCTGGACAGTAACTGCCATTCGATGGAGGATTTATGCGCGGCGCGATAACGCCAGAAATGACTCAACGACTGGTTGATTGTGCCATGGGCCGCCTGCCGGCGGACACGGTCATCCGCGGCGGGAAGTGGGTGTGCGTGCAGACCGGCGAGATCATCCCGGAGACCGATGTGGCCGTGCTGGGCGAGCGGATCGCCTATGTCGGCCCGGACGCCGGGCATACCATCGGCGAGAACACCCGCGTGGTGGAGGCCAGCGGCCGCTACCTGGTGCCGGGGTTGATGGACGCTCACATGCACGTCGAGTCCGGCATGCTGACGGTGACCGAGTTTGTGCGGGCGGTCGCGCCGCACGGGACCACGGCCATGTTCATCGACCCGCACGAAATCGCCAACGTGTTCGGGTTGAAGGGCGTGCGCCTGATGCTGGACGAGGCCCTGCAGCAGCCCATCCATGTCTTTGTGCAGATGCCCTCCTGCGTGCCTTCCAGTCCCGGGATGGAGACCCCCGGCGCGGCCATCGGCCCTGCGGAAGTGGCCGAAGCGATGAAATGGGAGGGGATGATCGGTCTGGGGGAGATGATGAACTTCCCCGGTGTGTTCAACAGCGACCGCATGGTGCACGAGGAAATGGCGGAGACCCGCAAGGCCGGCAAAGTGGTCGGCGGGCACTACGCCTCGCTGGACCTGGGCCTGCCCTTCCACGGTTATGCCGCCGGCGGCCCGCGCGACGATCACGAGGGCACCCGCTTCGAGGACGCCGTGGCCCGGGCGCGCCAGGGCATGCGGGTGATGATGCGCTATGGCTCGGCCTGGCACGACGTGGCCACCCAGGTCAAGGCGGTGACCGAGCAGGGCATGGACCCGCGTTACTTTCTGCTGTGTACGGACGATTCCCATTCCGAAACGCTGATCAACGACGGCCATATGGACCGGGTGGTGCGGCACGCCGTCCAGCAGGGCCTGGCGCCGATGACCGCTATCCAGATGGCTACGATTAACACCGCCGAGTATTTCGGGGTTTCGGCCGACATGGGGCTGATCGCTCCAGGCCGCTTTGCCGACATCCTGCTGGTGCCTGATCTGACCGCCTTTGAAGTCGAGTGGGTGATGGCCCGCGGGCAGGTGGTCGCTGAGTGCAAGGTGATGACCGTCGACATGCCCGAGTTCAGTTACCCCGACTGGGCGCTCAACTCGGTTCATTTCCCTCGCCCGCTGACCGCCGCTGACTTCTGCCTGCAGGGGATCAACGGCCGCGAACGGGTGACGGCCAATGTGATCGGGGTGATTGAAAACCAGGCGCCAACCCGGCACCTGCGCATCCAGATGCCGGTCGACAACGGCGAGATCAAGGCCGATATGACCCAGGATGTGGCCAAGGTGGCGCTGGTCGAGCGGCATGCGGGCACCGGGCGCATCCAGGTCGGGCTGGTGCAGGGGTTTGGCTTCAACCAGCCCTGCGCGGTGGCCTCCACCGTGGCGCATGACTGCCACCACATGATCGTGGTCGGCACCGACGAGGAGAACATGGCTCTGGCGGTCAACACGCTGGCTGAATGCCAGGGCGGGCAGGTGGTGGTGCGGAACGGCTCGGTCATCGGCAAGGTCGAGCTGCCTATCGGCGGGCTGATGTCCAACGAGCGGGCCAGCGTGGTCGCTCACAAGGCGGCGACCGTGCTGAAGGGCTTTGAGGCCTGCGGCTGCACGCTGAACAACCCGAACATGCAGCTCAGCCTGCTGGGGCTGGTGGTCATCCCGTCGCTGCGGATTTCAGACCTGGGGCTGGTGGATGTGGGTAATTTTCAATTTATTCCGGTCCTGGAGTAAAATGGAAGGCTGATCCAGATGGCACCCAGAACCAGGGAATTCACCACCCAATCTCACCGCTTTCAGCGCCTGCAAAACGATCTGGCCAACCGGATTGCGCAGACACCTCCCGGCGAACGCCTGCCCTCCGAGCCGCAGCTGGCGCAGGAACTGGGCGTTTCCCGGGCGACGCTGCGTGAAGCCATGCGCGCCTTCGAAGCCCAGGGGCTGATCCGCCGCAAGCAGGGAGCGGGGACGTTTGTGGTCGGCCAGTCGCAGGTGATCACCAGCGGTCTAGAGGTGCTGGAAAGCATCGAATCGCTTGCCCGGCGCATTAACCTGGACGTCTCCATGGGTGAATGGCACGTGGAGGAGCGCAAGGCGGACCCGGTTCAGGCGGAGCACCTGCAGGTTCCCGAAGGGACGGATCTGATCAATGTGGAACGGGTCATCATCGCGGATCACCGGCCTGTCGCCTACCTGGTGGACCTGCTGCCGTGCGAGTACCTGCGGCTGGAGGACCTGAATGAAAACTTCACCGGATCGGTGCTGGACCTGATTCTGAAGCGCGGCACGCCGCTGCTCGCGAAGTCCAGAACTGAAATCCGGGCCGTGGCCGCCTCGGCGGATATCGCCCGCGCGCTGCAGATCCAGCGCGGCGATGTGCTGCTGCTGTTTGTGGCCTATCTCTATGCCGTTGACGGCAGCGTGGTCGATTATTCGCTCAGCTTCTTCCTGCCGGGGTATTTCCGCTTCCATGTTGTGCGGAAGGTGGGGGAAGTGTTTACGAACAAGGATGAAAACAGGGAGGAAGACTAATGGCCGTTCAAGTAAACATTAACCGGGATGCGGTGCACGAGCGCGTGCAGGGACACCGCGAGGAGATCATCCAGTTCCTGCGCGACATCGTCGCCATCCCTTCCATGAACTCGCAGATCGGCCCGGTGGGGGAGCGGATCGCCGAGGAAATGCGCAAGCTGGGCTTTGAAGAGGTGCGCTTCGACAAGATGGGCAACATCCTTGGGCGGATCGGCAGCGGGCCGCGGACGATCGTGTTCGACTCGCACATCGACACGGTTGGCATCGGCAGCCCCGAGGAATGGGAGCACGATCCCTTCCAGGGGAAGATCGAGAACGGGTACCTTTTCGGCCGCGGCGCCTGCGATGAGAAAGGCAGCACGCCGGGCATGGTCTACGGCCTGGCGATCGCCCGCGACCTGGGCCTGCTGGACGGGTGGACGGTCTACTACTTCGGCAATATGGAGGAGTGGTGCGACGGCATTGCCCCCAACTCCTTTGTCGAGGTGGACCCGGGCGTCCGGCCGGACTTTGTGGTCATCGGCGAGCCGACTAAGATGCAGGTGTACCGCGGTCACAAGGGCCGCATCGAGCTGAAGGTCGTCGCCCGCGGTCGCAGCGCTCACGCCGCCAGCAATCACCTGGGCGACAATGCCATCTACAAGCTGCTGCCGGTGATCGCCGGTATCCGCGACCTGGAGCCGGAGCTGGGCGACCATCCCTTCCTGGGCAAGGGCAAGATCACCGTCAGCGACATGGAGGTCAAGACCCCGAGCATCAACGCCGTTCCGGATGAGGCGACCATCTACATCGACCGGCGCATGACCTTCGGGGAGACGAAAGAAGAAGCCATCGCGCAGATTGAACGCTTGATCCCTGAGGCGGATAAGGATAAAATTCGGGTCGAAGCTCTGTACTACGACGAGCCCTCCTACACCGGTTTTGTTTTTCCAGTTGACAAGTACTTCCCAGCCTGGGCGATTGACGAAGACCACCCGCTCGTGCAGGTAGGCCAGGCCGTGCGTGAAACCATCGGCCTGGAACCCTGTCCGTCGGGTAAATGGAACTTTAGTACCAACGGGATCTACTGGGCCGGCAAGGCCAACATTCCTTCCATTGGCTTTGGTCCAGGAGACGAAGAGACGGCCCATACCGTCCGTGATTCGGTTCCCTTGGATGATGTGGTGCTGGCGGCGGAGTTTTATGCCCTGTTGCCGGCGGCTTTGAAACAGGTTCTGGATGCCAGACAGGCGTAATCCTGGACATCACCCTGGGCATTACAACGAGGAGTAACCCCATGCAAACCAACCTTCGCGGTCGAGACTTAATCGGTGATCTGGATTTCTCCAAAGAGGAAGTGGAAACCGTTCTCGAGGTCGCTTTCGACCTGAAGAAGAAGAAAGCGCTCGGCGAACCCACTCCCTACCTGCGGGACAAGACGCTGGCCATGCTGTTCTTCTTCTCCAGCACCCGCACCCGCGGCAGCTTCGAAGCCGGGATGGCGCAGCTGGGCGGGCACGCCGCTTTCATCGAAAGCGCGACCACCCAGATCAAGCACGGTGACACCGCCAAAGAAATCGGCGAGATCTACGGGCGCTATTTTGACGGGCTGGCCATCCGCCACTGCGACTGGCTGGAAGGCAACAAGTACATCAACGAAGTCGCCCGGGCCTCACGCGTGCCGGTGCTGAACATGCAGTGCGATATCTACCATCCCTTCCAGTGCCTGGCAGACCTGATGACCATCATGGAGAAGAAGGGCCGTGACCTGCGCGGCAAGAAGATCGTGGTCTCCTGGGCTTACGCCGCGTCGTACCTCAAGCCCATCTCGGTGCCGCAGTCGCTGATCCTGCAGATGCCCCGCTTCGGGATGGACGTGACCCTGGCCTACCCGCCGGAGTTCCCGCTGATGCCCGAGATCGTGGAAGAGGCCCAGGCCCAGGCGCGCAAGTTCAACACCCGCTTCGAGATTACCAATGACATGGTGGAAGGCTTCCGCGACGCGGATGTGGTATACGCCAAGTCCTGGGGTCCGCTGCTGACCACCACCGACCCGACGGAAGGCAAGCGGCTGCAGGATATGTACAAGGACTGGATCACGGATGCGAAGAAGATGAGCGTCGCCAAACCGGACGCCATCTACATGCACCCCTTACCGGCTGACCGTGAGATTGAGGTGACCAACGAAGTGCTGGATGGTCCGCAGTCAGTGGTTTACGATGAGGCTGAGAATCGCCTTCACGCTCAGAAAGCGGTGATGGCGCTTACAATGTAACAACTTTATTAAGGAGATATCGGAATGCAAAAGCAAGGTGTAGCCGTTGTGGCTGTCGGTGGGAATTCATTGATTAAAGATCCGAAGCGCGTGACCATGCAGGATCAGTACAACGCCGGCGCTGAATCGATCCACCATATCGTTGATATGATCGAGCAGGGCTGGAACGTTGTCATCACCCATGGGAACGGTCCCCAGGTCGGCCATGTTCTGCGCCGTTCGGAGATCGCTGCCGGGCAGGTTCATGAAGTGCCCCTGGATTACTGCGGTGCGGATACTCAGGGTTCGATCGGCTACATGTTCAACCGGGCCCTGGTCAACGAGTTCAAGAAGCGCGGTATGAACCGCAACTCCGTGGCGGTGGTCACCCAGACCATCGTCGACTCGAATGACCCGGCCTTCCAGAACCCGACCAAGCCTATCGGTTCGTTCATGACGGAAGAAGAGGCCAAGCGCCGCGCGCAGGAGGACGGCTGGGTGGTGGTTGAGGACGCCGGCCGCGGCTGGCGCCGTGTGGTGCCGTCCCCCATCCCGATGAAGATTGTCGAAGCCCCGGCTATCAAGGCGCTGATTGACGCCGGCGTGGTTGTGGTCGGTGTCGGCGGCGGCGGTATCCCGGTCAAGGAGAACGGCGACGGGACGCTCTCTGGCGTCGAGGCCGTGATCGACAAGGACTTCGGCTCTTCCCTGCTGGCGACCATGATCGGCGCTGACCTGTTCGTGATCAGCACCGCGGTGGAGAAGGTGTCCCTGAACTACAACAAGCCCAACCAGATCGACCTGGACTGCCTGACCATGGCGGAGGCCCGCAAGTACATGGAAGACGGCCACTTCGCCAAGGGCAGCATGCTCCCCAAGATCCAGGCGATCCTGCGCTTCATGGAGAACGGGGGCAAGAAAGCCCTGATCACCAACCCGGAGAACATCGGACGCGCTCTCCGTGGCGAGACGGGCACCTGGATCGTGCGCGAATGACCCAGACCAACGGTGCAGCCGGCTTATCCGGCTGCACCGTTGAATTTCAATAGAGTTGTAATCCGAAGAATTGACATTTTTCCCCTATACGATGCGAACGAATCGAGTAAAATGTGTGTCTGGCAGCCCAACTTGTCTAGACAAAATAGGTTCCAACCCTGACGGTCCTTCAAATTCGTTTGAGGAAAGGAGATGAGGTAATCCCAGTAAACCTGACGGGCTTCTCTTCTGAAGCATTGTGCGTTCACCGGATCACCATTCTATGTCAATTTGGAGGAGAACAATGTCCAAAAAGATCACCTGGATAGGCCTGAGCCTGCTCATGATCCTGTCCCTCGTGCTGTCCGCCTGCCAGCCGCAGGCTCCGCAGCCCACTGAACCCGCCGCCGAAGAAGACACCCTGATCTTCGGTATGCTGCTGGTCGGCCCGTACAACGATCACGGTTACTCCGAAGCCCACTACATTGGCGGGCAGTATGTGATGGAGAACCTGCCGGGCACCGAGATGAAGTACATCGACAAGGTCAACACCGGTGACCGCCCGGGCACCACGCCTGCCCAGCTGGCGGAAGAACTGGTGAACCAGGGCGCGACTGTGATCATCTTCAACTCGGATGACATGAAAGACAGCGCGGTCGAGTTCGCCCAGAACCACCCCGACATCATCACCATCCATGCTTCCGGCGACAGCGCCTGGCAGGAAGGCGAGAACTATGTTGACGCGGCCAACCTGTCCAACGTGTTCGGGCGCATGGAATACGGCAAGATGATTGCCGGCTGCGCCGCCGCCCTGACCACCCAGACCGACCAGATCGGCTACCTTGGGCCATTGATCAACGATGAAACCCGCCGCCTGGCCGCCTCCGTTTACCTGGGCGCCCGCTACTGCTACGAGAACTACGCCGGCAAGGACCCCGCGGACCTGACCTTCCGCGTGAGCTGGATCGGCTTCTGGTTCAACATCCCCGGTGTGACCTCCGACCCGACCCAGGTTGCTGACGAGTTCATCAACTCCGGCGCGGATGTGATCATCTCCGGTATCGACACCACCGAAGCGCTGGCTCAGGCTGTCAAGGCTACCGAAGCTGGCAAGAGTGTCTACGCCATCCCGTACGACTATGAAGGCGCCTGCGAAGAGGGTGCCAATGTCTGCCTTGGTGTCCCGTACTTCAACTGGGGTCCGATCTACCTGAAGTACCTCCGCGAGATCAAGGAGACCGGCCAGTTCCCGCGCCGCTTTGAATGGCTGGATCCGGACTGGGCGAATATCAACAATCCTGACACAAGCATTGTCGGCTTCCTGAAGGGCGAAGCGCTCTCCGAAGAGGCCAGCCAGAAGCTGGATCAGTTCATCGCTGAACTGGCCGGCGGGCTGAACCTGTGGGAAGGCCCGATCAACCTCCAGGACGGCACGCCGTACATTGAGGAAGGCCGTGCTGCCACCGATCACGAAATCTGGTACCTGCCTCAGCTGCTTGAGGGCATGCAGGGCCAGAGCGTCGCAGAGTAAACTTTGCGGTGCGTTCAAGGGGAAGGCCTTAACCGGCCTTCCCCTCTCCCCCGACAGAAAGGGAACCTGCATGAAGGTTGAGCTGCGAAAAATCGACAAGCGCTTTGGAAAGGTTCACGCGAACCAGTCCATTTCTCTGGAAATCCCTTCAGGCACGATACAGGGCATCCTGGGCGAAAACGGGGCCGGAAAAAGCACCCTGATGAAGATTCTCTCGGGGTTCTATCATGCTGATTCCGGGGAAATCCTGCTGGACGGGAAACCGGTGGTAATTTCCTCCCCCTCCAACGCCATCCAGCACGGGGTAGGCATGCTGCACCAGGACCCGCTGGACTTTCCGCCCATGCGCGTGATCGACAATCTGATCATCGGGTATGACGGTGGGCTGTTTCCCAACCGCCGGGCCATCGCCCGCGAAATCAATGAACTGCAAAGGCAGTTCGGCTTCCAGATCGATCTGGATGACTATGTGGATATGCTCACCGTCGGTGAGCGCCAGCAGCTGGAAATCCTGCGCTTGCTGTGGCTGGGGGCGAAGGTGCTGATTCTGGACGAGCCCACCACGGGCATCAGCGCTTCGCAGAAGGAAAAGCTGTTCGAAACGCTGCGCACCCTGGCCGCGCAGGGGAAAACGATTATTTTCGTCTCCCATAAACTTGAAGATGTGGAGGATCTCTGCCATCGCGCCGCAGTGCTGAGAAGCGGCAAGCTGATTGGCAATGTGGAACCTCCTTACGATACCGATTTACTGGTGGAGATGATGTTTGGCAAGGTGGTGACCCTGGCGGAGCGGGAAAACTGCTCCCGCCCGGACACCTGTCTTTGTCTGGAAAACGTGGCGATCGAAGATCACCGCCTGCGCCTGGCGAACATTCACTTAACGGTGAACAAGGGCGAGGTGATCGGTCTGGCGGGCATGGAAGGCTCAGGGCAGAGCCAGTTCCTGCGCGTGTGCGCGGGGCTGATGCGCCCGGTGCGGGGAAGGATCCTGGCCAACGGCCGCAACCTGACCGGCCGGCCTTACGCGGATTTCCTCAAGGCGGGCATTTCCTACGTTCCGGCGGCTCGCCTGGAGGAAGGCCTGATCCCCGGGCTGACACTCACCGAGCATTTCATCCTGACCGGCGAGCAGAACGGTATGGTGATCGACCGCAATAAGGCGCTGGCCGTTACTCAGGAGCGCATCCAACACTTCTCCATCCGGGGCACGCCGGCCAGCACGATCGAGTCGCTCTCCGGCGGCAACCAGCAGCGCGCGCTGCTGGCGCTGCAGCGCTCCGGACTGGATGTGCTGCTGCTTGAGCACCCCACCCGCGGGCTGGACATTGAGTCAGCCATCTGGATCTGGAAACAGCTGAAGGAGCGCTGCAAGGGCGGAACCAGTATCATCTTCATCTCTGCAGATCTGGAAGAGATACTGCACTACAGCGACCGAATTCTGGTCTTCTTCGGCGGCAAGATCTCCCAGCCGCTGGATGCTTCCGAGACAACACTGGAGCAGCTGGGTCAGCTGATCGGCGGCAAGGGGTTCTTAGCGGATACGGTGCAGGAGGGATGATGCGGTTATCCAACTCCATCTTGAACAGAATTGGTTTCCAGGCGGCAGCGGTCCTCCTGGCGCTGATTTTTACCACCCTGGTGATGGCCCTGGTCGGCGCGCAGCCGCTGCAGGCTTACGGGCTGATCGTGTCCGGCGCGCTGAGCTCCACCACCAAAATCGCCGACGTGCTGGTTTCCTGGGTGCCGCTGCTGCTGGTCACCGCCGGGCTGCTGATCACCTTCTCGGCCGGTCTGTGGAACATCGGCATTGAGGGGCAGATCACCCTGGGCGCGATTTTCGCCACCGGCATGCTGCGCATGCTGCAGGACACCAGCGTCCCGCCGACGATCATCATCATTTTGGGGTTCCTGGCCGCCGCGGTCGGCGGTGCGCTGTGGGCCAGCCTGGCCGGCGGGTTGAAGATCTTCGGCGGGGTGAATGAAATTTTCGGCGGCCTGGGCATGAACTTTGTCGCCACGGCGCTTACCATCTGGCTGATCTTCGGACCCTGGAAGCGGCCCGGCGTCGGCTCGATGAGCGGCACCGAACCGTTTGACCAGGCACTTTGGCTGCCGATGATCCCCGGCTACCGCCTGAGCGTCTGGTCGCTGCTGCTGGCGGTGGCCGCCATTATTCTGGTGTACTTCCTGCTGCAGGGGACCTACTTCGGGCTGCGCCTGAAGGCGGTCGGGCGCAACGGGCGGGCGGCCTTTCTGCTGGGCGTGCCGACCTCGCGGTACATGATGCTCTCGTTCGTGCTGTGCGGCATGATGGCCGGGCTGGCTGGCGGCGTGCAGGTGCTGGCCGTATATCACCGCCTGATCCCGTCCATTTCCTCCGGCTACGGCTTCCTGGGCCTGCTGGTGGCGATGCTGGTGAATTTCAATGCGATCGGCGCGGGGCTGGTGGCCCTGTTTTTCGCGGCGCTTAATATTGGCTCCATCCAGCTGCCCATCGTGATGCGGCTGGATTCGACCCTGTCGGGCGTGCTGCAGGGCTCGCTGGTGTTGTTTGTGGTACTGATGGACGGTGTCCGCCGCCGTTTCCTGGAAAAGGGGTAGGAGAGAGCTATGGATCAAACCATCTTGATCGGCCTGGCGGGCGTCCTGGCGAGCGCGGCTCCGCTGGTGTTTGCGGCAGTCGGCGAAACCTTTGCCGAGCGGTCCGGCGTGATCAACCTTTCGGTAAACGGCACCATCCTGCTGACGGCGATGGCCGGTTTCACTGTGGCGGTACACACCGGCAGCCTGTTCCTCGGGTTCCTGGTTGGGGCGGTGATCGGTGCGCTGGTGGCTCTGATTGTGGCCTTCGCCAGCATCACCTTGAAGGCCTCGCAGGTGGCGGTCGGCTTCGTGCTGACCCTGCTCTGCCGTGACCTGGCCTACTTCCTGGGCAATCCGGTGATGGGCCTGTCAGGCCCGCGCCTGCCGTCGATGCCCATCCCCGGGCTGGCGGATATCCCTGTGATCGGGACGCTGTTCTTCCGCCAGGACCTGATTGTGTACGGTTCCTTCCTGCTGATTATCTTATCCTACATCTGGGTGTTCCGCACACGACCTGGCCTGGTCCTGCAGGGAATTGGCGAGCGCCCGGCGGCCTCTTTCGTGCGCGGTGCCAACGTCAACCGCCAGCGCTACATGTACACCCTGCTGGGCGGGGCGCTGGTCGGTCTGGCCGGGCCGATGTACTCGCTCAGTGTGAAGGCTGGCTGGAAGGGCACCATTTCCGGTCTGGACGGTCTGGGCTGGATTGCCCTGGCCATCACCATCTTCGGCGCCTGGAACCCGATGCGCGTGGCCTTTGGCGCGTACTTCTTCACCCTGCTGCAGTGGCTGGGTCTGGTGCTGCAGCCGTCACTGCAGGGAGTTCCCTCGCAGGTGCTGCAGGTGGCGCCCTTCCCGCTGATGATTTTGACCCTGCTGCTGGTGAACATCGGCAACACGGAGTGGATTGACAGGACACTGGCCGCCCTGCCGGATACAACCCGGCGGACTGTATCGCGCGTGCTGCGCTCGATGCGCGCTTCGCCGCCGGCCTCGCTGGGCGTGCCTTTTGAAAACGAGTGAGGTCATTTTGAACCGGTTTCTGGGCTACCGCTGTTCGCTCTGCGGGCAGGAGTACCTGCCCGGGCAGGTGGAGTACTGCTGCCCGCAGGATGGCGGCAACCTGGATGTAGTTCTGGACTATGACGCCATTCGCCGGGAGTGGGCGCCCGGGCAGATAACCGCCTCTGCGGAGCCTTCGCTGTGGCGCTACCTGCCGCTGCTGCCGGTCGGGGACCCGGGCGGTTCGGGTACGCCCCTGCGGGCGGCGGGCTGGACGCCGGTCTTCCAGCCGCCGGAGCTGGCGGCGGAACTGGGCCTGCGCCACCTGTGGGTGAAGGACGAAGGGCGCAATCCTTCGGCTTCGTTCAAAGACCGCGCCAGCGCGGTGGTGGTCGCCCGGGCGCGGGAGCTGCGCCGCGAGACGGTCGTCACAGCCTCAACCGGAAATGCGGGCGCCGCGCTGGCCTGCATGGGGGCGGCCGTGGGCCAGCCGGTGGTGATTTTCGCGCCAAAAACCGCACCGCCGGCCAAGGTGGCCCAGCTGCTGGTCTTCGGCGCGAACGTCATCCTGGTGGACGGCAGTTACGACCAGGCCTTCGACCTGACCGTGGAGGCAGCCGGCCGCTACGGCTGGTACTGCCGCAACACCGGGTACAATCCCTTCAGTCTGGAAGGGAAGAAAACCGGAGCGTACGAAATCTGGGAGCAGGTGCTGCCGCTGGTGCCTGCCGGCGGGCCGCCGTTGTGCGTGTTCATCTCGGTGGGAGACGGCAACATCATCTCCGGCATTCATAAAGGATTCAAGGATCTGCAGGCCCTCGGCTGGCTGGAGCAGATGCCGCGCATCTTCGGGGTGCAGGCGGAAGGCTCGGCGGCAGTCGCGCAGACGTTCCTGCGCGGTGACGAGAACGTCCAGCCGGTGCAGGCGCGCACGCTGGCCGACAGCATCAGCGTGGACCTGCCGCGTGACGGCGTCCGCGCGGTGCGCGCCGCCCGCGAGACCGGGGGCAGCTATATTATCGTCAGCGATGAGGAGATCATTCAGGCCATCCCTCGCCTGGGCAGGGCGGGTATCTTCGCCGAACCGGCCGGGGCTGCCGCTTTCGCTGGCCTTGTCAAAGCGGTACAAAGCGGTATGATTGGGGAAAATGATCCAGTTGTGGTTATCAACACTGGCAGCGGTTTGAAGGATATTCGGGCGGCTATGCAGTCCGTACAGCCCGCCCCGGTCATTGCGCCAGCCATTGAGGCACTGTCCGATTTTCTGGAGAGCAAGACTGCCGGGCGTGCCGAACCTTCATAGAAAGAACTGTGTAGAGGATGAAACCGACTTATTCCATCATCGCGCCCATCTACAACGAAGAGGAATCACTGCCGGAACTGTACCGGCGGGTGAAAGAAGAAAGAAGTGAGGGATCGACCCGGCGAGCCATGGGAGCTGGTTCTGGTCGACGACGGCTCGCAGGACAAATCAACCGAATTGATTCGCGAGCTGGCCCGGCAGGACGAACGCGTGCGCCCGGTGATCTTCGCCCGTAATTTCGGCCATCAAATCGCCGTGACCGCCGGCATGGATTACAGCCGCGGCGATGCTGTGGTGATCATTGACGCAGACCTGCAGGATCCTCCGGAAGTGATTCTGGATCTGATCGCCAAATGGCGCGAGGGATATGAAGTGGTGTACGCCGTCCGGGCTGAGCGCGAAGGCGAGACCTGGTTCAAGAAGACCACCGCCGCGATGTTCTACCGGCTGATCTACAACATCACCGACATCAAGATCCCGCTGGATACGGGGGACTTCCGCCTGATGGACCGCAGCGTGGTGAAGGTGATGAACCAGATGCGTGAGCATCACCGCTTCCTGCGCGGCATGTCCTCCTGGGTGGGCTTCCGGCAGACCGGTGTGAAGTACAAGCGGGCGGCGCGCTACGCCGGCGAGACCAAGTACCCGCTGCGCAAGATGCTGAAGCTGGCCCTGACGGCCATTACCGGGTTTTCCTACTTCCCGCTGCAGCTGGCCACCTACATCGGCTTTATCTCCGCCGGGCTGAGCATTCTGGCCATTCCCGTGGTTATTATTCTGCGGCTTGTCGGTGACAATGCGTTCACCGGCCAGGCTACCACGCTGATCGCGGTGCTCTTCCTGGGCGGGGTCCAGTTGATCTCCCTGGGCATTCTGGGCGAGTACATCGGGCGGATTTATGACGAAACCAAGGGCCGCCCGCTGTACATCGTCCGGGAAGCTCCCGAAGAAGTCGTCGAGAAAGTTCACAACTAAATAATCGCCACATTCTGTCCGCAAATGGAGGAGGTCAGGCATGACCATGATTGATCTGTCGGTGCAGGCTGAAAGGCTGGAACGTGCGGTCAAGCGGGCCAGGGAACGCAGCATCATCATCCCGACGCTGGCGCAGATGAAGAACCCTGAGACCATTCCAGCCGGAATCAAGGCCCGGCTGGCCAACATCGGCCTGTGGGATCTGGACCCCGCCAATCTGTTCCGCATCACCTGGAAGAACGAGCCCGTGCCGCACGGCGGCGGTTTCGGCGGGGTCAATTACATCGAACTGCCCTCCAGCCTGACCGGGACGCAGGCGCGCATCATCGCCCTGGTGGGCAAGTGGTTCCCAACCGGGGCGCACAAGGTTGGCGCGGCGTTCGGCTGCCTGGTGCCGCGGCTGGTCACCGGCCAGTTTGACCCCACCACGCAGAAGGCTGTCTGGCCTTCGACGGGCAACTACTGCCGCGGCGGGGCGTATGACTCAGCCCTGCTGGCCTGCGAATCCATCGCCATCCTGCCGGAAGGGATGAGCCAGGAGCGCTTTGAGTGGCTGAAATCCGTGGCCGGTGAGGTGATCGCCACCCCGGGCAGCGAGTCGAACGTGAAGGAAATCTTCGACAAGTGCTGGGAGCTGCGCCGCTCGGGTCAGGACCTGGTCATCTTCAACCAGTTTGAGGAGTTCGGCAACTACCTGTGGCATTACGAGATCACCGGGCATGCCTTCGAAGAGGTTTTGAAGAATGAACTTCGCGCCGGTGACCGCTACCGCGGGGCGGTGTTCACCACCGGTTCGGCCGGGACGATCGCCAGCGGTGATTACCTCAAGCAGCTCTTCCCGGACAGCAAGATTGCCGCCAGCGAAGCGTTGCAGTGCCCGACGCTGCTGATGAACGGCTTCGGCGCGCACCGCATCGAGGGCATCGGTGACAAGCACGTGCCCTGGATTCACAATGTCAAGAATACCGACATGGTCATGGCCATCGACGACAACGCGGTGGTGAATGTCGTGCGCCTGTTCAACGAGCCTGAAGGGCACAAGTATCTGCTGCGCAAGGGCGTGCCCGAGGTGATCATCGCCCAGCTGAACCTGTTCGGCCTCTCGGGGATCGCCAACCTGCTCTCGGCGATTAAATTCGCCAAATACTATGACCTGGGCGAAAACGATATCGTCCTGACCGTGCTGACCGACTCCATGCAGCTGTATTCCAGCCGCCTTGAGGAATACCGCCAGATGTTCGGCGAGTTCGGCGAGACGGATGCTGCCGAAGCCTACGCCCGTGACCTGACCGGCCAGACTACGGATTACCTGCTGGAGCTGAGCTACATGGATCGCCGCCGCATCCACAACCTGAAGTACTACACCTGGGTGGAGCAGCAGGGGAAGACATATGAAGAGATCTGCGCCCAGTGGGACGATCCGAACTACTGGACCGATGTGCAGCGCCAGGCCGCGGAGATTGATCCTCTGATTGAGGAGTTCAACGCCCGCGTGGGGCTGCTGGAGAACTAGCCAGTCAAACGGGGTCCCGCTGCCCGCAGGACCCCGTTTTCATTTCTGGAGCAAGCCATGGGGTGCCCGCCTGACAATGCACTCATCTTGATCGGGGTAATGCCCCACCCGCGAGACCTGGACATTGCCCGCCTGCTGGGCTGGTACCGTATTCCCTTCCGCACCGCGCCTAAAGTGGTGGATGTGGACTATGTGGCCTTCTACCAGCCAGCCAGCTTTGGCGAGGAGCAGCGCTGGCAGATCCGCCACTACGCCGCGGTGCGCGGCCACGAGCTGACCACCCGGGGCGAGCTGCTGCGCTCGGAACCGGACCATCCGCGGTATCATGAGGAGTACTACAAGCTGCAGCTGGGTCCGCTGGAAACGCTGCCGGAGCCGATCCGGGCGGAAGGCTGGCGCCGGGTGACCTTCTTCTACAGCACCGGCGAGCTGTTCCGGCAGGCCAGGACACTCAGCGACCTGGTGGTTCGTTCCGAGGAACGCGAGATTCTGTGGCGCTCGCTGCGCGAGCGGGCCATGCGCGCCGGCTCCTACCAGCCCGAAGAACTGCCGGAAGAAGCGGTCGATGCGGCCATTCAGGCCCTGCTGGGGGACTTCACGAAAATCGGCGAAGCGCCGGGTAACTGGGAGGCGGAGGAAGATTCGGCCATTAGCGAGTAGAATAGGCTCGCACATAGCTGCAAATCAGCGGAGGTGGTGGCATGACAACGCTCATCAAATCAGGCACACTGATCACGGCGGCGGAGACCTTCCAGGCCGATATTCTGATCGAGGGTGAAAAGATCGCTCTGATTGGCGAGAACCTCGCTGCGCCGGAAGGAGCAGAGGTGATCGACGCCAGCGGTAAACTGGTCATGCCGGGAGGGGTGGACGCGCACACCCATTTTGACCTGCCCATGGCCGGGACGGTTTCCTCGGACGACCATTACACCGGCCATAAGGCGGCCGCGTTTGGCGGCGTCACCACCGTCATAGACTTCGTCTCGCAGGACACCAGCCCGCTGCTGAAAAACGTGGAGATGTATCACGAAAAGGCAGACGCCAGGGCGGCGATCGACTTCTCGGCTCATATGAACATCACCCGCTGGGACGAGCAGGTGGAGCGCGAGATTCCGGACCTGCTGGACGAGGGCATTACCAGCGTCAAGGTGTTCACCGCCTACACCATGCGCCTGCCCGACGGCGCGCTGATGGAGGTGATGCGCACCGCCCGCAGCCTGGGGATGGTCACGCTGCTGCACGCCGAGAATGGAGATGTGATCGACCTGCTGGTAAAGGAAGCGCTGGAGCAGGGCCATCTGACGCCGGAGTGGCACGCGCTTACCCGTCCTTCCTGGGGTGCGGTGGAGGCGGTGCTGCGCGGGTCGGCGCTGGCGGCGCAGGCCGGCGGAGCGCCGCTGTACATCGTGCACATGAACGCCGCCGGTGAGGTGGATATGCTCGAGTACGCCCGCAGCCGGGGCCTGCCGGTGATGGGGGAGACCTGCCCGCAGTACCTGTTCTTCACGGTTGACGACCTGCGCAAACCGGACGGAGCCAAATGGGTATGCTCGCCGCCCATGCGGACGAAGGAAGATAACGAGCGGCTCTGGCGTGGCCTGGAGCAGGGCACGATTCAGGTGGTCGGCACCGATCACTGCCCGTTCTTCTTTGACGGCACGCAGGCCATCGATTACGAAGGCGAAAAAGTCGCCATTCCCGGCAAGGAGCTGGGCAAGGACAATTTCACGAAGATACCCAACGGCCTCCCCGGTGTCGGTGACCGGCTGCCTATCCTGTGGACTACGGGGGTGGTCTCCGGGCGGATTACGCCCAACCAGTTCGTGGCGCTCAACTGCACCAACCCCGCCAGGATCTTCGGCCTGTATCCGCAGAAGGGCGCGCTGCTGCCCGGGTCGGACGCTGATATTCTGATCTGGGACCCGGAGCGCAAGGTGAAATACGGTGTGAACGTCGCGCAGCACCGGACGGATTACAACCTGTACGAAGGCTGGGAGCTGACCGGGTTCCGCGATAAAGTGCTGCTGCGCGGCAAGGTGATTGTGGACGGTGACGAGTGGCTGGGCAAGCCGGGCGGCGGGCGATTCGTGCGTCGAGCACCGTACGCGCCGGTGCTGTAGAGGCTGCGTGGCTGTTCTGGTTCTCTTACCGGTATTTCTGCTGGCGGCCGGCGCGGGCGGGGTGGCGTACATCGCCGCCTTCCGCCCCGGGTTCCGCTCCACCTGGCTGGTGGTGGCCGGGGTGGCCCTGCTGGCCTGGGCGGCGGTGCTGGGGCTGCGCTGGCTGCTGCCCGATCCGCTGGTGATTCCCACCTGGCTGCCGCTGGGCGTGCCGGAGGCCAACGAACTGCGCCTGGTGATGGACCAGGTCTCCTGGCCGTATGCGCTTTCGCTCACCGCGCTGCTGAATGCCGTGGTGCTGACCGGCGCAGTCCGCCTGACGCCGGGAGCTTCGCCCTGGCCCTGGGCCGGCATGCTCGGGCTGGCCTCCATGAGCCTGCTGGCGATCTTGGCCGGCAGCCCGCTGGCCCTGCTGATCACCTGGACGGCCATCGACCTGGTGGATCTGGTGGTGGTGGCCTTGCTGAGCGACTCGCAGCGCCTGTCCCGCCAGGCGGTGATTGCCTTTTCAACCCGCGCCACGGGCACCGTGCTGGTGGTCGCGGCGATGATTACCAGCCTGAGCGCCGGGGAGGCGCTGACCTTTGATAACGTGCAGCCGCTGGCGGCGGTGTTCCTGCTCGCAGCTGCCGGCCTGCGTCTGGGGGTGCTGCCCCTGAACCTGCCTTACACCCAGATCCTGCCCATCCGGCGCGACCTGGGAACGCTGCTGCGTTTCGCTGCTCCGGCCTCCAGCCTGCCGCTGCTGGCCCGCCTGCCGGCGGGTGCCCTGCCGGAGGGGATACAGGGTCCGGCGCTCGGGTTTGCGCTGCTGGCCTGCCTGTACGGCGCGGCGATGTGGCTGGCGGCGGAGGACGGCCTGGCCGGGCGGCCTTTCTGGCTGGTATCGCTGGCCGGGCTGGCGGTGGCTGCCACGCTGCTGGGCAGCCCGCTTGCCAGCATCGCCTGGGGTGTGGCCCTGCTGCTTTCCGGAGGTATGATCTTTCTGTACTCCACCCGGCTGAAGGGGATCCTGCTGGTCGGCGCGCTGAGCGGTCTGGCGCTCTCCGGCCTGCCCTTCACACCGTCCGCTTCCGGGTGGGTTGGTCTGGCCGGCGGAGGTTTCGATCCGGTGCAGATTGCTTTTGTGCTCACCGTGGCAATGCTGCTGGCAGGGTTCATCCGCCACCTGTCCGGCCCGGTGGAGGAAGTGGCCCGGTTTGAGCGCTGGATCGGGGTGGTCTATCCGCTGGGGCTGCTGGTGCTGCCGCTCAATCAATGGATCTTCCCCCTGCTGAGCTACCGCGGCGCGCTGACCATGGGGGTGTGGTGGGCCTCGCTGGCTGCGGTGCTGCTGAGCGTGGGGATTCTGGCCCTGATACTGCGCCGGCGGCAGCAGGTCGAGGGGCTGGCCACCAGCTGGCTGGGTGAAATCGCCCGGCGGGCCGGCCTGGCGCTGGCGGCCTTCTTCCGCCTGGACTGGCTGTACCGGGTGCTGTGGGCGGGCTATCAGGGCCTTCAGGGGCTGGCTGCCCTGGTCAGAAGCCTGCTTGAGGGGCAGGGCGGCGTGATCTGGGCGCTGGTGCTGCTTTCGCTGCTGGTTTCGCTGATCAACCTGGGAGTGGAGCCGAGATGAGCCTGGTGCAGACCCTGCTGACCGTCATCCCGTCCGCGCTTCTGGCGGCAACCACGGCGACCATTCTCCTGGGCCGGCGCTGGCGCTATGCCATCATTGCCCTGGGTGTGCAGTATTTGATCGTGTTCTGGCTGGCTCAGCAGGTGCTGCCCTTCGGGCTGGCCGCCGTCAAGCTGGTCTCCGGTTGGATGGCGGCAGCGCTGATCAGCACCTCTCTGCCGGGTGGTGAATCGCTGGAAGAAGAAGATCCGGCTCCATCCTGGTTGGTCTTCAGGGCGGTGGCGGCCGGTTTTGTGCTCATCGTGGTGGCGTCCATCTATCCGGCAGTGGCTACCTGGATCCCGGTGGACACCGAAATTCTGCTGGGGGGCTGCATCCTGATCGGGATGGGCCTGATTCAGCTGGGCATGAGCACAGGCGTGCCGCGTGTCATCCTGGGGCTGCTGACTGTGTTATCCGGGTTTGAAGTGTTTTATGCGGCGCTGGAAGACTCGGTGCTGGTGGCCGGCCTGCTGGCGATGATCACAACTGGTCTGGCCGTGGCGGGCAGCTACCTGATGTCGCTGCCGGTTCGGCACGAGGAGGCCGGATGAGCGCGCCAATTCTCTGGGTTCTGCTGCCTGGCCTGGCCGGGGCTGCATTGCTGCTGGTGCGTAACCGGCATCCCTGGCCCGGGGTGATCAGCGGCGGGCTGAGCGCAGCGCTCGCGCTGGCGGCTGTTTTCCTGCAGCCGGGGGAAGCTTTCGGCATCGGCCCGCTGCAGATGACCATCGGCACCACGCTGACGGTGTTTGGCCGCCGGTTTGTCTTTCTGGCGGGCGACAGCGGCCTTCTGGCGCTGATCTACGGGGTGGCAGCGCTGTGGTTCTTCGGGGGGCTGGCGCTGCGTGCGCCCGGACGCTTCTACCCGCTCGGGCTGATGATGACCGCGCTGCTGGTCGCCGCGCTGGCAGTGGAGCCGTTCCTGTACGCCGCGCTGCTGGTTGAGATGGCGGTGCTGGTCAGCATCCCGCTGCTGGCCGAACCGGACCGCCGCCCGGGCTTCGGCCTGCTGCGCTACCTGATCTTCCAGTCCCTGGGCATGCCTTTTGTGCTGCTGGCCGGCTGGATGCTGGGCAGCGTCGAGGTGATCCCGGAGCGCGAGCTTCTCTTCCGGCAGGCTTCCGTGCTGCTCGGGCTGGGGTTTTCTTTCTGGCTGGCGGTATTCCCCTTCTACACCTGGGTGCCGCTGCTGGTTGAGGAAAGCCGCCCGTATCTGGCCGGGTTTGCGGTTTCCATGCTGACCACCGTGGTGCTGTTCATGATGGCGGACTTCATCAACGGCTTCACCTGGCTGCGGGGTAACGCGGGGATGTACCAGGTGCTGCAGATCGCCGGCGCGGTGATGGTGGTTGTCGCCGGGGTGTCGGCTGCCTTTTCACGCAAACTGCAGCGCCTGTTCGGGCACGTACTGATCGCCGAGAACGGGTTTGCCCTGCTGGCAATGAGCCTGCGCAGCCAGGCGGGGATGGAGATCTTCGCCACGGGCCTGCTTCCGCGGCTGATGACCCTGGCGCTGTTCGCCCTGGGCATGGGTATCCTGACCAACCGGAACGTTAGACTGGACCTGCCCGACCTGCAGGGGCTGGCCCGGCGGTTCCCCGTATCGGCGGGGGTGCTGGTGCTTGCGGTGTTCTCGTTCGGCGGGCTGCCGCTGCTGGGCAGCTTCCCGGTCCGCCAGGGGCTGTATGAGCT
>CZCB01001301.1_pt1 | contig 22167 bp, 24 predicted proteins | sample 591991 | NCBI WGS metagenome assembly CZCB01 (sample SAMEA3556809, study PRJEB10932) | anaerobic digester metagenome
ACCAGATAAGCCATGGGTAAACCTTTCCGTGGGTGCGTTGCGGCTTTCACGGCAATGGCATGCGGAAGTATCTTAGTATGATTATCATTTCGACTACAGCGCAAGCTTACTCCCGGGAAGGCAGTAGAAGGGAGTAATAGATCAGCTACGGCTGAGTCTTTTGGTGGGCGGATTTCCAACTCGGAGCCTGATGCTTCCATTAGATGTAAGGGACTCGGCCATGGACAAGCACTTGGGTGGACGGTTTTCGACCATATAAGCGGGTGCGCTTAGGAAAAAGCCGAATCCGAGATGGAAGCCGAGAAAGCGTTCGAGAAAGCAGTCGGGACAGCGTTCAAGAAGGCGGTCGAGACAGCGTTCGAGAAGACGGTGGGGACAACGTTTAGAAATGGCAATGGCAGAATAGAAGGTAAGCTGGAGTTTGTGACGAAATATGTACTTCAAGATTTATACAGGTTGTCATATTCGGAGGTGATATGGCATAAGCATGGATATGACACTCCTTTTAGGGTACAAGACCAAAGCGTAGGAAAATGCGGAACATAATGACATCCATCTAACATCCATATGACATCCATATGACATCCATAGTGCAGTCAAGTGCCGGATGTAGCAGAATGCAGGGCCTATGAAGCTTGAAAGTGCAGTGAAGCTGAAAGCTTTGCAAAGCGCGAAGAGGCTGCGCTAATAGACTAAAAGAGGAGGGGCTGTTTGAATTGAGATGGTCTAAGTCCAGGCGAGCTGCTGTTATAGCTGTAACTGTCCTTTTGGTGCTGGCGTCTTTCGGGTTATCAACCGGTGCGACCTTGATATCTGCCTCTGACCTGCCGGGCGAACTTGTCTTGGTGAAGTATGATGATATCTATCTTCGAGGTTTCATCCTTGATGATACGATGATGGTGCCTGTTCGCCCTATAGCTGAAGCGTTTGGAGCTACTGTCCACTGGGACCAGAAAGGCCGCACAGTTGTAAATGGATATGTTGTGGATATCGTGGTCAGGTGGGACATAGCGTGGATGCCTGCGAAAGACCTTGCTCCCATCTTGGGGTGCTGGTTCACGTGGGATCAAGACACCCGTACAGTGTCGATTAGCAACGGTTTTCGGACTGTCTATGTCCAAGCGCCTGAAGGGGTCCCATACCCGACAGGCATGAACTACGAGACTCTGGAGGCGCCGACCGGCGCCTCTAACACTGAATCACTGGACAACCTTGCCTTGCTCCCTGAAGAACAACCTGACCTCAGGCTCCCGGTTGAGAGACGGGAACCCGCAGGCAAAGTCGCACTGACCTTCGATGACGGCCCAGATCCTGAGCTTACCGGAAAGATAGTAGATGTACTGGATGAGTTCGGTGTTAAAGGAACCTTCTTTTTCGTGGGGTGGCGTGCGATAAGCTATTCAGATGCAGCTAAGAAAGTGGTGGAATCAGGTCATGATGTCGGAAACCACAGCTATTCCCATGCAAGGCTGACAGATCTTGATTCGGACACTGCAAGGCAGGAGATTAGCAAAGCGCAAACTGCGATAAAACGTGCAACAGGCATCCTTCCAAAATGGTTCCGTCCTCCTTATGGGAGCTACAACGAGGAGATTCGCACTATTGCACGGGAAGAAGGCGCGTCTTTAGTCACTTGGAACCTGACGCCCGATGACTGGCAGAACCCAGGTGAAGCTGTAATCAGAGAGCGCGTTACCTCTTCGGCAAGGGACGGTTCCATTGTATTGCTCCATGTCAGGGAGCAGACCCTGAGGGCGCTTCCTGATCTTATTAAGGAGCTCCTGGACATGGGCTATGAACTCGTGGGACTCTCTGAGCTCTTGTGATTCCTTAGAGGCTACGTAACTCAGCCGCTTTAACGCACGGGGCCTTTCCGATCTACGAGTGGACTGAACCTTCTCGATCTACCAGTGGCCAAGTCCAAGCGGCCAAGTCCAATAGTAGATTGCGTAAGGCACGTTTCGTTTACGAGGCCCCTATACCGTGTTAGAATTATATGGCACCACTCTTTCCTGGAGGATGGACATGCTTTCTGTGCAGGGCACAGTTGAGAGGATTACATACCGCAACGAGGACAGTCTCTATACCGTGGCACGGGTCGCCTGTGAAGAACGCGGCCCCGCCGGACGGAGACGCCAGACCATCACAGTAGTCGGCACTTTCCCCTTTATAAGTGTCGGCGAGACCCTCCTCATGAAAGGTGAATGGACCTACCACCCTGAGTACGGCAGTCAGTTCAGGGTCGAAAGCTATGAATCAATAGTCCCGGCTACAGTCAAAGGTATCGAGAAATATCTCGGATCCGGCCTTATCAAAGGAATCGGCCCTGTGACCGCTAAGAAGCTTGTGGCCCACTTCGGCACGAAAACTCTTGATGTCATCGAACATGAGCCTGAAAGGCTTACTGAAGTCGAGGGGATCGGTGAGAAGAAAGCAGAAGCCATAACTCAGGCGTTCGAAGAGCAGAAAGAAATAAGGCGAGTCATGGTCTTCCTTGCTGACCATGGAGTAACTCCGGGACTTGCGATTAAGATATTCCGTCATTACGGCAATGCTTCCATCCAGGCAGTCCGCGAAAACCCCTACCGCCTTGCAGATGAGATCCACGGAGTAGGTTTTAAAACCGCTGACAAGATAGCAGCAGAACTGGGCATCGAGCCTGTGTCACAAGAGAGGATCACTGCAGGGATAGTATATGTCCTCAATGAACTCGCATCAGACGGGCATGTCTACTATCCGGAGGACGCGCTTATAAAGGAGGTTGCAAGTGTCCTCGAGGTAGAAGAGGCCTTAGTTAAGGATGCGATTCCTGTCTTGGAAGAGCGCGGTTCTATTGTCAGGGAGATGATCCAGGGTCAGACTGCTGTCTACTTGGCATATCTTTATCGGGCTGAAGTCAATGTTGCCGGCAGATTGTCTAAGCTGGTCAGGGTGAAGCCGCGGACTGTTTCAGGAAATGTCCAAAAGCTAATAAAGGAAATGGAGCGGAGAGACAGCATCTCTCTCAACGATGCTCAAAAGGAGGCCGTGGAGAAGGCTGTCAAAAGCTCTGTAGTTGTCCTCACAGGAGGCCCTGGCACAGGGAAGACGACTACAGTAAGGACTATGCTCAGGGTCTTTGAGGCCGAAGGGTTCCGTGTGGCCCTTGCCGCACCGACAGGACGGGCTGCGAAGAGAATGGCTGAGACAACCGGCCGCGAGGCAAAAACCATCCACCGGCTCCTCGGCGTGAACTTCACCCAAGGGTATATGGCATTCGAACGTAATGAGAGTGCCCCGATTGACGCTGACGTCATTATCTTGGATGAAACTTCCATGATAGACGTGCTCTTGATGAGCAATTTCCTGGCTGCGGTGCGTCCCGGGACAAGGCTTGTGCTGGTGGGAGATGTGGACCAGCTGCCGTCTGTAGGGCCGGGCTCTTTGCTTAAAGATGTGATTGCATCAGGTGTTGCGGAAGTTGTGCGTTTGACTGAGATCTTCAGACAAGCACAGCTCAGTATGATAGTCACTAATGCGCATAGGGTAAATAGAGGAACCATGCCTATCTTCAACAAGAACCTAGTGGAAGGTGCGGATGCTGACTTTTTCTTCATCCGGGAAGAGGACCCTGAGAAAGTCACGGAACTCGTCACTGAGCTTGTGGCGTGGCGTCTTCCCAGGTATCTAAAGTGCAACCCAATAGATGATATCCAGGTAATGGCACCTATGCGCCGGACTGTAACAGGCGTGGATAACCTTAACCTGCTCCTTCGAGAGGCTTTGAATCCTAAAGGCCGCGGAAGGCAGGAGACTCGGATGGGCGCATTTATTTTGCGTGAAGGCGACAAGGTTATGCAGATAAGAAACAACTACGACAAGATGGTGTTTAACGGAGATATCGGCCGTGTGGTAAAGATCGATCCTGAGGAGCAGGAGGTGGTCGTTGCGTTTGATGAGTCTGACGGGCTCAGGCGTGTTGCCTATGAGCAGCATGAATTAGACGAGCTGGTGCTCTCCTATGCCATTTCCGTCCATAAGAGTCAGGGAAGCGAGTATCCTGTCGTGGTGATGCCCATCACCACTCAGCACTATGTAATGCTCCAGAGGAATCTCTTGTATACCGCTATCACCAGGGCTAAGCGCATGGTGGTCCTTGTGGGGACGCTTAAAGCTCTGGCGATCGCAGTGAAAAACGACACTCAAGACACGCGCTTTTCAGGACTCAGTGAGAGGCTGGTGTGTGCCGCCTCTGAAGATCCGTGAGCCTTCTTTGTCTTCATTTTTGTTTCCCACTTCTCCTTCAACAATTTTGGCATCCCATGAATAAATTAGATCCCAATTAGCTATATATAGGTATGTAGTGAGCTTGTTTCATGAAGTGAGCTTGTTTCATGACAAGCTGTCTATGTACATACGTATGTGTCTACAGATGGACACACGATGTTCTCTGAAGTACCTCCTGCTTGCTGACATTTCTGAAAGAGAGATGTTAAAGATGTGTCTACAGCCATTGACACACCGGTGTTCGCATCTTTCAGTCTCCTTTCTTGCCATCTGGGAAACCCCAGCTTCAAGCTGTTTTGGAAGAAGGATAATGATGAAAGGCCGAATGGCATGACAATTGCGTTACTGTTCTACGTACTGTCCAAGGAAACGTTTTACAGTTACTCCGTAAATGGTGATTAGATGAACGAGTGCTACAACGCCTGCCGTAGGAGGGTTTTGGATGGCGCGTAGAATCGCATGTGGATTAATGGCCATATTAGCTTTTATGGTGTTTACTCTTCCTACCTTTGGAGCACCTCTTACCGTATTTAGGCTGGTGCCTATGATTGGTTGGGAAAAACTGGAGAGAGTAAATCCCTACGTAACTCTTGACTTAGATGCAGTGTTGGAAACTTCTGATCCGAGATCAGATTTTACCAATGCTGAAACCTCCGTTGTGCAGGTAACCGCACGAGCCACAGTCTTATTCGATACTAGCCAAGCTGAGATTACAGTAGAGTTTATACCTGAGTATGACTATATAGTCCCGGTCGGCAAAAGGATGTTTACAACACCGGTCAGCCGGCAAGTGAAGGGGCGACTCGTGATAACTGTCAGGAATCCCCACAGTTTTCCCATGGAAAATGTAAGGGTGGAGGGCACGATCTGCTCTGCTTTTCAACCTTCACTAATAGGGAAATCCCAGGGGGATGTAAGCTTCGAAAACAGTGATTCACCGGGCCTTTTGCGAAGAGAGACAAGTATCGTATGGAATATCGGCACGCTTATGCCTGGCGAAGCTGCCAGGTGCGAGATCAGTATAACAACAAGGCGAGACGATTCCGGAGGATTCGGGTTTTCCCAGGAGGGATTCCACACTCTCCACAGAGGTTTTCGGCTCACATATAGTATGCTCGGAGAGGTTCAGCTACGGAGGACAGACCCGCACATAATTGTTGCTCGTGAGAACCCCATTAGCCCAATACTGGATACCGGTTCTTCGGACCCGGTAACCGGCCGGTTTGATCGCGAGTGGCCGTATCCCAAGAGGCTTTTCCCAGAGAGACCTGCTCCTGTTCCGTCTGTACCCGGAGACACATCTAAAGATGAAAAGAAGACCGTAGAAGAACTGAGGTCAAGCACTTCCCTCATGCCTTTGGTGAGTCCGCTTTCTGAGCCGGCTCAGATTGAGAGAGTCCATGAATCCGGGCTGTATAGGCTTACAGCTACGGCGGTCTCGGACAATATAGGAGTTGAAGACGGCAAGTTCGCCGTGCCTTCCGGCGAAGAAGCCGAGTGGCTAGTGGAGCTCCATGTAGAATGTCCGAGTGACTGGCAGAACAAAAAAGGATGGAACGGGTGGCACGTAACCTTCCTGTTAGGAGAGCACCTGACAGCAGAGGTGATCGAGAGACTCGTGTTTGTGCCTGAGTATCCTGGTATACACGATGGGGACTTGAAAATAACAGTGACAGACACTGAGCCAGGAGTCTTTCGGATGAAAGTCTCCTGGGATTGGCACCAGAGCTCGAGTGATAGGTTTATACCGGGTTCCTATGCTTACCTTGCCTTGAAGGTGACAACCGATGGATTGCCTCTAAATAATGAAGACCAGATCTTGTGTGACCACATCAACATGGAATACAACCCGGTAGGAGGCTCATACGTACACGAAATGCCGCTGGATCCTATATATATCAAGAGTGCTGACGCGTCTTATGCCGACATCTCGCTGACTGCGACGCGCATCGATTGGCGGGTGCTAAAGCCTGGGACATATGCTGTTCTTGCTACGGAAATCACCACATCCGGTAAAGGGAAGCTATCGGTACAGTTCAGCGAGTTTGACGATCTTAAAAGGGACAGTACGCCCGGGAAGATTGCCACATTCTACGGGTTTGGGAATAGTCTCGACGCGGTAGAAACAGAAGGGTGGATACCTGCGGCTGATTTGAACAGTGAGACACTGTATATTGACCTCTCTGAACCTAGTCCGGTTCTGATGTGGTCAAAGATAAGCGTGGACGAACAAACCTCGTCTGCAGAATATGAGAGTACGGGGGTGATTACGTTCATAGTCAGCAACAACTGACCTCAAGGACGGGTGCTAAGGATAGCACCCCAGCCTTAGATGGGCTTTGCCCATCGGCGGACAGAAAAACAGCTTGAAAGAAAGGGGACAGATCTAAATGAAAAAGCTAGTCGTTTGTTTAGTTGTTCTCGCGGCTCTCTTGATACCGGCCATGGTATTGGCAGATTCCGCAGACGCTTCCGGTTGGCCTGTTTATCCGCCGCCTCGTTGCGAGGAAGAGGTGCAAACCTGGTACAGACATGGCAAGGATTGGTACAGGAGCGGAGAGGGTCCCAATGACGCGCAACTTGCTCGCTGCTTTAGACGTGGAAAACTCACTGGAGGCAGCTGTAACAAGGAAGAGTGGGAATGCGCGTTCACAACCTGGGCTTCCATGGCGCAGTGGTGTGAGTGGTCAATAAGCAATACCAGGTGGGAATGGTACATACTCAAGCCTGGAACATATGCAGCTGACTGTATTGGCGTATTCCTGAAGAGCAATGGCGATGTTGAGATAAGCTTCGAGGGCTTTGGCCATCTAAAAGGCGTCAACGAAAATACTGACGAATACATCGAAGTTTCTTACGTAGCTCGTACGTGGGATGGAAATGACAACAATCCCCCGAGGATTATACATATTGACGACACTCATTGGATACCCGCACCAGAGCTGAATGAAAAGATATTCCCTGTTGGTGACTCCATGGGCTTACATGAAGGGCTTTGGTTTAAACTCTTTAACAAGATAGAGGTGTCGAACTGCAATTCCGCAGGCGAATACGAAGATGAGGGTATAGTTTACATAACCCTAAAGAACCAGCGGGATTGGGTTGATGATGATGGCACTTGGGGAGACCTTCTCCCACCACTACCTGGCGCGTAATCGCAGAGCATACCCCAAATGAGGTAAACCCGGGACCTGGGGGTGGCTGTCCTGGTCACCCCCGTTTTGCGAGGAAGGGGAGAACTTGTTATGTACCTTCGGTTGAAGCGAGGAACAGATAAAGATATGGCGATGTTCACTGGAAGAGCCTTGAAGAAAACACTGATTCTCATTCTTCTCGGTACTGTTGTTTTGCTCACAGTAGTTGTAGGTTATGCTGCTGCACAAATATCTTTAAGTTTTACTCCCATGCTTGTGGAGATAACCGAATCTCCGGGAGCTGTGAAGACATTTGAAGTGTTCATGGTGAACGAGAGTAAAGCCGAAACTGCAGATTTCCTTATATATACGGCTGACATCGTTCAAAAGCCCAACGGAGATTACGAGGTTGTGGACGTTGGGACCTCTGAATACTCCTGCGCCTCTTGGATAAAGCTTTCTGCGGATAAAGCTTCTGTTGCACCCGGCGAGACCTTTGCTGTACAGGGAACCCTGACAGTTCCTCGCGGAGCTCAAGGCAGCAGGTACGCGGCTGTTGTCTTTGAAATGATTCCGGAAGAGCGCACAGGTGAGCCTGCATTTGCCTCCAACGTATTCGTTCAGAGGTTTGCTACGGTTGTGGAGCTCACTATTCCTGCTAGGCAAGTTCAGAGAAGGCTTGATGTGACTGGGTTCAATGTAAGCTATGCAGCTGAAAACCCTATGTACGCCAGTATGTATGGAGAGAATGCTGTGATACTCTCGGCAGAGATCAAAAACGAAGGCGACATCCACGTGTTCGCCCGTGGAAGCATGATATTGCGCGATGGAACCGGAAAAAGGCTCAGGCAGATTCCACTGGGCGCAGGTAGAGGCATTGTGCTGCCGGGAGCTGCTGTGAACCTTAGCTCGGTCTTACCCGGCGGTCTTGCACCCGGTGATTACATATCCGACATCTCAGTTAGGTACGGCGGGATGAGGCCTGCTACGGCCAAGGTCGAATTCAGCATTGGCGAGAGCGGAACAGAGGTAGCTAAGGTAGAAACGACCGCTGTGATAGCACCTTTCTCGGTCGATCCTGAAATGCTTGACTTGAGCGGCATACCTGGTGCTACTGTAGCCAGGCCGGTAGTGATTGAGAATCGATCTGACCAGACAATACGTGTTGAAGCCCGTGCAACAACCCTTGCCTTTGACGACGAAGGTGAGCTCATAACGGAAGAAACAGAGTCTTCTGCGCCAAGCTGCGCTGATTGGATTGAAGTAAAGCCGAGTGTGGTTGAGGTTAGACCCAGGGGAAGGCAAGTAGTGCGGATGATGCTTTCTATACCCAAGGGAGAGTCAGGCGGAAAGTATGCAAACATAATATTTACTGCAACACCCGTCTCAGAAGACACGTCCACCACTCCTGCCAGTTCAGAATGGTCTGGGGAAACCGGTACTGTTGTCTTCTTGGCAGTTGGGAAAGAATTCGAAGTCATGGGAGAGCTCACACCGATCACTATTGTTGACGGGGGGCCCTCGGTGGGTACTGTCTTCGGAACTGTTTTTGAAAACACTGGAACAATCCACGTAAAACCGAGAGCATCCATGGCACTGAAGAAGCGGATTATGCCCGAGAGCGTCCCGGGAATAGAATACGTGGGTCCGGGCACGTTAGTTGAGGTGGATTCATTGGACTTGGGTGAAGAGGCCGATGTTGTGCTGCCCGGCGGCATTCGTGCCTTCAACGTGGCTTTTTCCGGTCAATTGGAACCTGGAGACTATGTCGTTGAATTCCTCGTGCATTACGGAGGCAGGTCACCACTATACGTAATGCGGGAGTTTACAGTCGAGTAGAGCGAGGCCTGCCAAAAGCAGGACGTGCATAAGTGCATAACACATGAGATTTCAAGGAGGGGACCACATGATTCGTAATAGAAGGTTGCCGGCGGGATTCTCCAAAGCCCTTATTCTGGCTGTTGCAATTATTGCAGCAACTTTGGTTTTTCCTGCTGCGTTGTCGGCTGACGAGCCTCTGGTGACAAACATCTTCGACAGCGAAGACATAATAAATGTCTTCCGCGACATCTCTGCACAGACAGGAGTAAACATCCTTGTGGAACCGTCGGTGCAAGGTTGGGTAACCCTGGAACTATGGGATGTGCCTCTTGAGAAAGCCTTAGAAATGATAGTTGCGCCATTTGGTTACACCTTCGTGAAGGTCGGCGACTACTATTTAGTCGGTATGCCCGATGCCGCAAATCCTGCATTCCCGCTGTTTACCAGCACAGAAGTGGTGAGGCTCAAATACGCAAACGCGGAGAATGCGTCAAGGCTGCTTTCTGACTATTTTAAGCCATATGTTAAGACCGGGCCGGATGAAAACATCCTGGTCATAACAGGCCCTGAAAACATAATCTCCCGGGTGAAGGAGGATTTGGAGAAGATAGACAAAGCCCCGCCTCAAGTGCTCCTGGAAGCCCTTGTTGTGGAGGTATCTTCTGACACCGGAAAATCCCTGGGCGTAGACTGGAGGTACGAGTTCAAAGGCGGCGAACCTGACACAAGTATCCCTGCGTCAGGGTTTGTTGATTTCATCTCAGGGATCTGGGGGGCGAAATATAGCGTAGCAGGCGGCCTTCAGTCGGTGCTGGCATCAATGAAGACGCTTGTTGATTCAGGGAAGGCAGAAATCCATGCTACGCCCCGTGTTGCAACTCTTGACGGCGAAGGTGCTGAGATCTTCCTTGGCAGGGACAGGTACTTTGCCATTTCTACGACTACTTCAGAAGGCACATCCACTACGAGCCGGCTCGAAAGTATCAGAACAGGGATATCTCTTAAGTTCACCCCGCGTATATCGCCTGATACCGGTGAAATTGTCGTTCAAATAGAACCTGAGGTCAGCGATGCAATAGAAGGAGCAACCGGTCTACCTACGGTAAACAGGCGCAAGGTAGCTACGACAGTCCGGGTGAAGGACGGAGAGACCATCGTCATAGGCGGACTCAACTTGAAGTCACAGTACGAATCCAAGACAAAGGTTCCGGTCCTTGGAGATCTCCCTATCCTGGGTATTTTCTTCAGCAGTACGAAAAATGTGACGACTGAGTCTGAGGTGCTGGTATTCATCACTGCTACGATAATCTCATCCGAGTAGGAGAAAGGGGTGCAACCAAGTGCGCCTAAGACCGGAGATTGCTTTAGTCTGTATTGCCACGGCAGTCATAGCAGCTGCTGTAGGACTGTTCAGTGTAAGGGCGTGTTACGCTGAAGAATCCATCGAGCCGTTGGAATATGCAGATGCGCGCCTCCTCGGCATGGGGTATTCGTACGTGGGGCTTTCCAGTGTGCCGAATCCTCTCTACTCAAACCCTGCATCCTTTGGATTCACAAAAGGCATGTTATCACTATCCTTTGGCGTAGGCTTCGGAGGTAGTGGCGGTGACGGAAGCTTCAAATACCTCGCTGCTACTGATGAAGAGCGTGAAGGAGGGACAGGAGGATTCGCTTGGGCTCAGTACAAGCGGTTAGATGAGTGCTTAGAGTTGACAAATAACAGTTATAACTACGCAGTAGGGAAGGCGTTCAAGGATACAGGCTCCCTCGGGATTGGATTCCGGTATCTGAGAGGTGCGGAGCACTCAGGGCATACGCTGCTCTCGTCATGGCAAGGATTTGCGACGGATATCGGGGTCATGCTGCGTTATAAAGCGATAACCCTGGGAGTCCTGGCTCGGGATGTCACCACAACAGATCTAAAATCTACAGACGGGGCTGTTCGGGCAGTTCCACCTACGTACTCGTTAGGCCTTAGCTTAACGCCGTGGAAAGGCGCAGTTGTCGCGCTGGACGTTCACAATGTTTCTGTACGCGACCACGCCACAACTGGGACCGTCTCCGGGGGTTTCGAAGGTAGGATCGGATCCTACATTGCCCTCAGAGGAGGAGTCATTCTTAAGGACGGGTTCGAAGGAGGAGTGACAGCTTACACAGGAGGACTGGGAATTTTCCTAGGCGATTTCGAATTGGGATACGCTTGTCTTGTCAGTGATGAGCAAATCAAGAAGCAGTGTATCAGTATTATGAAGCGTTTCTAGCTTTGCCCACGACTTAACCGGCAGATTGCACCGGTAAACTCTGTACATTATTACGAAAGCCTTTTGAATCGGCCATCCCTGGGGATGGCGTACTTTTGCAGCTTCTTGTACAGGCCTGATCGTGAGATGTTGAGGAGTTTTGCAGCCTGCGATCGGTTGTTGCCTGTAGCTTTTAGTGCTGCGATTATTAAGCTGTATTCGTATTTTGCTAGAGAATCGTCGAGATCCGTAGCGAAAGCGGTGTCGTTTCCTTCTCTGTTTTCAATCGAATGTTGCCAGATGTGAGGCGGGATATGCTCAAGGTTTATCTCATTTCCGTCAGTAAGATTCAATGCGTGCTCCACTGCATTCTCCAGCTCGCGAAGGTTCCCAGGCCAAGGGTATCTCATAAACGCATCCATGACTGTAGGATGGACGCAGCTAACAGATGTGTTGCATACCTTATTCAAAGACAGAAGGAACCATTTGACAAGCTCAGGGATATCACTCCTTCTCTCCCTTAGAGGAGGAATGTTTATAGAGATGACATTGAGTCTATAGTATAAGTCTTCACGGAACCTGCCGGATTCCAGTAGTTCCATTAGATCCTTATTGGTTGCAGCTATTACCCGTACGTCTACCGGTATCTCACGTGTCCCGCCCAGGCGTTCTACGACACGGTCTTGGAGGACTCGGAGGACTTTGGCCTGGAGGGTAAGGGACATATCCCCGATTTCGTCAAGAAAGACTGTGCCTCCGTCTGCAAGCTCAAACTTTCCGGGCTTTCCTCGTCTTGATGCACCGGTAAACGCTCCATCTACGTATCCAAAGAACTCTGACTCAACAAGAGTTTCAGGTATCGCTGCGCAGTTTACCGTAATAAACGGCCCATTTCTTCGGTGGCTTGCCTGATGTATGGCTGCGGCAAAGACTGATTTTCCTACACCGGTTTCACCCACCAAAAGAACTGTGGAATCACCTCGTGCAGCTCGCTTAGCTAAGTTGCGGGCTGTTATGATCTCAGGACTTGATCCTAGGATTGCTGAAAAAGGATCTCTCGCTTTGCTTTTTAGCCGTTCTTTCTGCTCCGGTAGCATCATTACCCTACATCCTTTCTCAAACAGGGACTGGCCGGCTTTTGAGGTTCCAGGACGTCGGTGTGTTGCGTGAGGTGGCGGATAATGACCGTTTTTTGTCTGCCGGTAGCCGTTTCCCGATTAAAATGACGACACAAGTATTGAAAAGTCGAATGCTCTCTAAGACGCGAGATACCCGCTGGATGGGGGTAGCATAATTCAGAAAACATACATCCCCATCGCCGACGGGTATCTCATGAAATGTATAAGATGAGCCTCTTTTCAAAAAAACCTCTTTAGCGGCACCATCGTATCCGCGTCCTGCTGCGGGCTGTTGGATGGTCGCAAAGAGGTTGTGAGAGTTTACCCTACAAGTTGCGGCATATGGCAAGTGGCAAAACTGCATGGTGCGAATCCTGCGAGACGCTAGACCCTCTATGTGACCTAACGAAGTGATCCGCCCAATTATCCATTTCTCTTCGGCAGCTTGGCTATCATGGCCAGAATTCGATTGGCTTTAGACCCGCAGCTTTGCGTCCTTGTCTTTCGACAAGTTTGCCCTGTCGCGAGAAACTAGTGGCTAAATTATGCAATTGTCGATAATAGCCATATAATATTAACATATTAGGAAAAAGCAGGCTATTGGACTAAAGACCTATTTCAGTAGGGCTTTCCGCCCAGTACAAGTTTTGGGGGTCGAGCTCTGCGAGGAGCTGCATTGTAAAGAATTGACAGGAAAATAATTCCATGATATGATCCGGCAAGCAACGTATCTCGGACTCGGCGAACCCTTAGGAGGAGGTCGCTATGACCGGAGAATCTGTGTCGATTGGTGCGATAGCCTGGACTTTCGTCATGTCATGCGTTCTAGCGGCCTGTATTCATATGCTGCCTGTATCTGCAGAGCTCTACATCAACAATACTTCGCGCCTGCAATTCCCGGGGCAGACTGAGCTTTCGCAGGCGGATCTCTGCACTGGTTCTCTCATACAGGATGCTACCGACATGCCAGTTTGCCTGAATCCAACTATGAAACTGTCTAAACACGGTAATGCGGTGAATGGTGCTAACAAAGGTAATGCCCTGAATGACAAGGAGGTAAAAGCCGGTTTAGATGAAGAGGATTCTCTCTCCCAATCTTATCCCGGTGCTACTATCCGGAGGAAACCTAGAGACGCCCAGTTAACTATAGAAGCGACTGCAATTACTGAAAACATCCTTGTAAGAGAAGATGAGTTTCAAGTCGCGGAAGGCGAGATGGTTATATGGGAGGTGGAGCTGACTACTTACAATATGAGGGCTCCTACGGGCTGGAGGTATTGGGAGGTGAGCCTTGAGTTCGGACCTGAGCTTTTGGTTGAAGTTCTGGATGAGCTTGAGACAATTGACCCTATTCCCGAAGGAGGTTCTCCTACTAGACCTACATTGACAATCATGCGAGACGAGAACACCAGGAAAACCAAAGTCATGTGGAGCTGGCATAGCTTAGAGGACGATACACCTTCAGATTTTCCTAAACGAGCAACAGCTGTGGCCCGGTTACGGGTTAGCTCGTCAGAGGAGTCCGGATTCAATAAGGGACGTTACGCTTTTTGTGACAACGCAAGTATAAGATATATGACCGGTGCGAAACGCCCCACAGAAAGGACTTGTGAATTGGAACCTATTATGATGAATGTAATATCTTAAGAAAAAGGTCATCGTGAAAGATAATCGCGGTAACCGTGAAAAGCAGAAGAATGAATCTATATGCTTCTTGTAAGACATGTCCGAGAAGGCTAGTTGATGACTCTTCTCTAATTGTCCTGTCAGGAAACATGTGATAGAAAAAAGCTGCTTAGGAAGCCTTGACTCTGTTGGACATTTCGGCTATACTAACAATTGCCTAAGGTGATTTGCCTGTTTACCAGGAGGCAACTAGGGCGAATAGCTCAGCGGGAGAGCACCTCCCTTACAAGGAGGGGGTCGGCAGTTCAAATCTGCCTTCGCCCACCAAGTGAATATAAGCGATACTCATAAGTTTGAGCGGAGGCGTGGTGTAGCTGGTCTAACATACCTGCCTGTCACGCAGGAGATCGCGGGTTCGAATCCCGTCGCTTCCGCCATTTTTTTTGTACACGTGGAGGCGAAAGGTTAGGAAGACAGGGCAAAAAAGGTAGCCCCTGCTCTTGACAAAGCGCCTGAAACCACGTAGTATGTGTTTAGATGTGCTGCCGAGGTAGCTCAGGTGGTAGAGCAGCGGACTGAAAATCCGCGTGTCGCCGGTTCGACTCCGGCCCTCGGCACCAGTGTTTATCAGGGGTTTTGTGGCGACGGTCGGGCGGCTCGAAATGGGCTTGTGTGCCTATAGTGTGCCAAACTCCCACGTGTGCGCCGCGAGTGTGCCTCATGAGAACAGCATTGCCTCCATCTTCTCAACCGCGCCCTTCTGCATGTCAGGCAGCACGTGGGAATAGGTGTCGAGGGTAAGCCTCACGGTAGAGTGTCCCAGCAGTTCCGAGACAACCTTCGGGTTCTCCCCAGCAGCAAGGAGCAGCGTTGCGCAAGTATGGCGAAGGTCGTACAGCCGAAACGTGCTCGGCAGCCCCGCTTTCTCCAGGATGGGCTTAAAGTGACGTCGTGTCAGGTTGCTGGCATGTAGCGGCAGGCCACCCTCACCCGCAAACACGAGGTCCAGGTTCTGATATGTCGCACCAGCCTTCAGCCGTTGCGCGGCCTGCCGCTTCTTATGCGCCTGAAGCGCCTGAACGAGTGTCGGCGAGAGTTTCACACTCCGGCGGCTCCTCGCCGTCTTGGGTTCCTCGAAGCGCCAGCCCTTGCCCCGCCGAATCAGGGCACGGCAAACGCTTGCGGTCGCGGTCTCGAAGCTTATGTCCTTCCATTGCAGCGCAAGGTATTCCTCTGGGCGCATGCCCGTGGTCAGGGCCAGCAGAAAGAGAGGATACCACGGGTCCTTCTTGGCGGCCTGGAGGAAGCGTTTCGCCTGCTCGGGCGACATCGCCTGCATTTCGCGCCGCTCCTGCCGTGGTAGGTCCACCAACTTCCTTGCCGCCGGGTTCTTCGGGATCAGCCCCCAAGTGACGGCCTGATCAAGCGCGTCATGCAGCACCGCGTGGAGATAGCGCACCGTCCGGGGCGAGAGTCCCTTCTGCATCATGCTGCTGTACAGGTTCTGGATCTCGATGGACGTGATCTGGTGCAGCTTCTTCAGCCCTAGAGGCTCGCGCACGTATCGTTTCAGAATGGCCTCGTAATCGTCATAGGTCCGCGTCTGCACCCTGGGCTTTACGGCGGCCTCTAGCCATTTGTCCAGGTACTCATCTAGCGTCATCCGTGTAGGCTCGGCGAAGGTCCCGAGGTCCCTCTCCCGCAGAACAGCGGTCAGGTATCTTTGTGCGTCCTTCTTGGTCCCGTGAATAGTCTTGTTGTGGTAACGTCGTTTCCCGTCCTTATCGCGCCCGAGAAACACCCGGACAAGGAAGACATTCTCTCCGCGCTGAATGATCTGTCCCGCCACGAGTATTCCCTCCCTCTGTTCTCATGCTCACGCTCAGGCTGCTTACGTCCACAAGACTCCCTGTGCATGTGCCCGTACCTTGTCCAGCCTAGCGGATCTTCGCCTTATCCAGAGGAATCGGGGTATAGCCCTTCTTCCTCCAGGCGTCCAGGACCTCTCCTATGTCCTTCTTCAACCGCCGCACCCTTACGTTCCCATTGCGGTCTCGGGTGCCCTGGATAACCTGGCCTCCCTCGACCAGCACAACCCCCTTAACTCCAGTCTCTTGCTTGACCAGCACAATCTCTTTGACTTCGGTCTCCTGCTTACCTTCAGCCTGGACTCCCATTCCGTTCAGCCTCCTTCAATTGGTGTTTAACCGAAAGCGCGCTACTTTCCGCGCTTGCAGCCGGGTTCTTCGGCCCTGCGCCTGGCCTCGGCGATGATGTCGCGCACCACGCGGACAATGCTCTTGTGCTCCTCGAATGCGCGGCGGCACAGCCAGTCATACATATCCAGCTCCCGGCTGGGATGCTGTTCTTAAGCCATAGGGCCTCTCCTTACCTCCTGCTTATTACGCGGGCCTTGCGATGTCTTTTACTTAACACTCATTACCATCTTCAATAGCAACATGATCCAGGGTAAAAGTGCAGTGGCAAAAGCTGAAATTGCGAGTAGCCCAATCACGGACACCCATTTGGGTACAATTCCAGTTCCGGCTGTTAGCTCCCATTTGTGAATACCCGGGAAGACTTCTTCAGTAGAAGCAAAGTCGGGAGTCTTTTTCTTAATAAAATACCATATTAGCAAAACATTCACGAAGTGGAGCAGGATTGCCAGTGCGATAAGCCCAAGGCTGACGTGCCATTTCTCAACCCCTAAATACCTTGTTATTCGCATACCGACAACAGCAAACAGAAAAATCCCGATGACGACTACTGCTATCCCTTCCATTTAGGCTCCTCCTGGAGAGGGTTCTTTGTAGGAGATACCGTATCGTACCACCCCGGAAATTCCGTGCCCTTGCGGTCCAGCTCTCGGCCGCACCGCGCGCAGTACCCGGGTGGGTAAGTTCAAGCTCCGTCCTGCAGGGTCCAGGGTCCTGGGCTTCGACGTACGTTACGGTCCGGCGTTCCCAGTATTTCCACGAGTGTTCAGGCTCATAAAACTCCGCCGCTACTGCTTCTGCCTTCATACAACGCATTCACAACGCATTCAAGGCCGCCTCGGTACGTAAGTCTTATCAAAGAAGGCGTCCTTCTCACGGTGTTCTCTCCCAGCGTTGCCCTTGCTCTGACTGTAGGAACTCACGGAACCTGGCGAGGACACCCCGGAGTTTCTGGACAATCGGGTCTTGGCTCGGCGTCATATTCGCATTCAGCACCCCGTGTTAGCTCCTTTTCGCATTGGAGTTCTTGTGACTTGCCGCCCATATCTTACTTGAACGGCTTCTCCAGCGTTCTGCTTAAGGCTTTCCTGTTGCCCCTTCGGGCGGCGTTGTTCGCCATAGCCTGTGGCGCCTTGCTTACGGCCTGAACATCCCCCAGTAGCCAGGCTGGACCGTAGAGGACACTTCTGGTGGAAGTGACACTGCTGCGCCTTCTCGCCACAGGCTTTCAACTTCTTCTTACCCGTACCGCTTCCCTTCCCCTCTTAGCTCTGCCGTGTTGACCTTCGCTGGCTCACACAGGCAAGTATTCCTCCCACCAGGAGGGGAATAAAAACTATGGCCATCATGGACATCGCGCCCGCATGGAAGCCGAGCACACCCGCTGCGATGAACACACTCGCTGGGATTAACATTAACACGCTCGCCGGTTTCGGCGCTGTTAGGGCGAGCGCTCCACCTATAAGCCCGACCATCGACAATAACGCCACCGTCAGGCATACCCACACAAAAGCAAAATCTTGCATTCCGTACTCCGTGAAGGAATTTATCTCACTTATCTTCACGGCAAGCGTTATGATGGCCCATCCCAACCCAATCAAACCTCCAAGGATACCCAAAATGAGGGCTGCGATTCGCAAGAAGACTTCCCCCTTTTCACGAGTATGATCATGGAATACTCGCCCTTGTCGCTACAAGGTGCCACCGTTCAAGTAATTTACCCAGGGGGGTGTCAAGGAATTTCCTCAGCCCGCGGTCATGTAACTCCCCCATCCGGAGACGCAATAGCTACTTCTTCAAGATCGGTCTCTCCCCTCCTCCTGGCCAGCAGGAGCGGTACCGCCGCGCCGTCGAACTTGGATAACGGAGGTGAATATGCCATGTTCGACAACATCAAAGAATGCCAGATTGTGGGAGATTTGCTCGCCCGCCTCCTTGCCCGCGAGTTCGGGGTTCAAACAGCCTTCATCTGCGTCTCAACGGAGGAAGGCCCACCAGAAGAAGCGGTCGAGGCTCCAACAGTCACGGAGACCTCGCCTCCGGAGATGCCGCTACCGGCGCCGCCCGGGTGATACCGCTCTGTTTCCCGTACCTCCTCGGCGCCACCTGCGCGGGCAGGTGGCCTTTTTTCGCGTCCATGCACGCCAGGCGGCCCCGTGGGCGCGTCGGCGCGGCCGGGGATACATATCTGTGCCTCGCCCTCTTTCGGAGCAGCCTTGTCCGGCCTCCTGCGGCCTCACGCGCGCGGCGGTCCCCACGGGATGGCACCGGATGGCTAGGTATTAGTGTCCCATTCCTGGAAGAATGAGACACCGGGGGGTCCGGGCCTGTTAGCTACTAACCCCCCGGGGCTTTAGTTAATGACGATCCCGAGCCGCTTCAGTATCTCCTCGCCCCGGCGGATCGCCGCATTCTCGCGCTGCTGCCAATGCACCCGCTCACCAACATAGTCCCTGTACCATTTGCTGTTCGTGACGCGGGGGTCATCCCAGGCGGTAGTGAGTCCCGTAAGCTGGTACAACCCTTGCGCATTCGTAAATGTTCTGCTCTGTCCTACCTCGACTAAAGCCCCAGGAACCGGGTGCGCCGTCACCGGGTGCCCCGTTCCAACCGAGGTCACCTTCCCGGTGAGATTGAACGTTTTGGTTAAGTCGGAAGGGCCTCCGCCGCCGAAACATCCCGCCAGAGACAAGCTGCTCAAGCAAGCCAGCAACACAAGCAATACCCTGCCGTATCGCACGTTCTCTTGTCTCCTTCCTTTGCGAGAAGCCGCTTCCATCAAAGCAGGCCGGAGCTGAGTTCCCCGGCCTGCTGTCACTTAGAACCGGACCTTCACAACCGTAAGCGCACGGCAAAACGTCTCATTGCGCACAAGACTATCCACCGCTCTGCTCATCGCCCGGTTAAGAGCGGCTTCCATGCTGCCAACCGTCCTTACAATCTCCTCGGATTTCTCGGTTCCTTCGAACTCTCCACTCCACAGAATCTTCTTTTCTTTCACATCGGCCAGAACTACGAGGAACCTGGTGGTCGCGCTTACTGATACGGTCAACAGCCCAACCCGTGACTCGACCCACATCACCTTGAGCCTACCGCCGAGCAATATGTCGGCGTTGACGTATTCGCTTATCCCTTCGGGGGTGAGGTCCCATCCGGACGTCCTCACGACCTTGAAGCCCATACCCGTCAGTTGCTGCACGATTGCATCCTCGATAACCTTGGTCACCGACTTGTCCGCCACGAATGTGTCAGACACGCCCCCGTACATGTTGTACCCTTCTCCGACCTTGTCGCCCTTGATGCGGTCGTCGTAGAAAGAGTTGACTGCAACGGTTGGCGCCGGCTCATCGTGTACCAGGCGCGGCGGCATGACCTCCGGCAGGTACTCGATCTTGAGTGTCTCCGCGCCGAAAAGGCACCCGGAGATTGCTGGTAATGATACCGCGAGAGCCGCAACGACTATCCATCGTGTCACCTTGTCCCTCATTCTGATGCGCTCCTCACCGTTTCAGTTGCCGCTTGAACAATACAACGCCCGTGAACAGGATTGCCAGAAATAGGAGGAGGAGCGGAACGACGCCCATAATCCCGAACGCTCCGAGCATCAGAACGACTATCGCCGCGCCAACCCATAAGAGCATTTGTGCTGCCTTCATCGTTCCCGCCTCCTTCCATGAACGCGGTTAGGGCACGCCAGCATCTGTAACCCGCCGTCTTTGTTGACTAGGGACCTTTCTCGCCAGGGTGCTCTTCATCATGATGACGTCCTCGTCACCGCATCCTCGTGTTTCGAGGCACCTCTAAAACTTGATTCCCAGACTCGCCCCAAACATGAGGCCACCCGCCTGAAGTGCCGGAACGTAAGCGTACCCTATCTCTCCGCTTGTGTACCAGTTATGCCTTTCGTACTTTGCCCCTACTGTGCCTCCATAGTAGGTCACTGCCAGGGTCATTGTCCCTGTGTACCATGAGAAATACGAAACTCCTATGCTCCCTGCGTACACTGTGCCGAATGGTCGCAGCTCCCCTGAGGAAGCGTACCCGCGAAGTCCAACGGCGCCGCCAACGGCGGCCGCGTCACCGGTACCTGCCACGCCCCCCTGGAGGAGTAGTGACAGCCTATCTTGCAGGGGCAACTCTAACTCCGCACCAACGAGCCCGGCGCCCGCTCCGGTCTTGATGCCCACGTAGCCGCCAGCTAGGACCGAGCTTTGCCAGAAGAGACACACAGCCATTACAACCGCAATTGCGCACAACCGACGAGCCATCCGCCAATCCTCCTCTCATATTGAACCGACCTGGGTAGAGCCAGGGCTCCATCGACTATAAGCCTTCTTACACCTGTTTCCGTCAATGCACTCGACAACAGACACACCCTGGCGAGAAAGGGCTCCAAAGAACTTTGCAATTTGCTCTCCTTCCTATAGCTCATTGACTCAGATGGTTGCTAATACCGACTCTATTTCACGCAAGGCGAGTCCTCCGATGGAAGACGATGATATTCCAAGAACGCTCGATGCTTTATACCGTTCCTTTTCCGGCGTCGATCTTGACGCTGTAAAGCACGGTTTTTTTGTCCCTGCCTCCTCATGGCCCCTATTTCTGTTCCGCTGCCCAAAAGCTCATAGAGACTTTCGGACTGCTCAGCATGACTCTGGGGCATAATTCTCCAGACTATACGTCTATTCCTGCCTGTCTACCAGTCTGAGAGAATAAAATCGCGAGAAGGTGGAACACGTGGACGAAGTGAGACACCGTTTAGGCACCCGCCTACGGGCGCTGCGCCAAGACCGGAAGCTCACCCAGGAAGAACTCGCTGAACGGGCTGAGATACACCCCACGTTCCTTGCCAAGATCGAGGCGGGCCAGAGGCTGCCGAGCCTTGAGGTGATCTGGAGGCTCGCGGGTGCCCTCGGGGTCCCCGTCACGTCCGTGGTTTCCGCGACTGATGACCGTGAGGGGGCTTCGCCCGAGGATCGCCTGATAGGTGAGCTTGTTGCGCTCCTCAAAAGCTGCACGATTGAGGAGCTTGAGTTCGTGAAGGACTTCATAATGATGCTAAAGCGCCACGCCCGCCAGAGCTAACGCGGCGCATACGGGCGGGGCGGCTCACCCGTTACGGGCTTGCCCGCGCGCCCGGGCCGTGCCCGGCTGCAGAAGCTCGGGGACCACGTTACCGGGGTATGGACAGGCGCCACCAGAGCCAGATGAACGGCCATGTCAGCAGTCCCGCAAGGATCAGCCCGACAGCGACGGGAACCGCTGCCTCGACAACCGGTTGTATCCTCTTCTGAATCCGCTGTTGCAGGTCGTCACGTGTCTCCATCGGCTCAGCACCTTCATTTCGGCAGCACAAGGTCCCGGACCACCCGGCACACCAGCGCCCGCAACATCGGGGTTGCGCTCAATGCGCCGTCGGCGTGCCGTCCGAGGTCCAGCCCGAGGGCGTGCGCGTTTAATACCAGAAAGCCGAAGGCAGCATCGCCAAGCCACTCCGCGAATCCGCCGGGACCCCGGTACTGCGGCCACTTGCCAGCACATTGCCGGAACAAAGGTTCGAGTATTGCCATCGCGTCCGGGGACAGAACTACGGAGCGCAGGCGGGCAACCTCCGCGTGCAGGGCCTCGCACTCCGCGCGTAAGACTCTTGCCTCGCCTTCCCCTGCGCGGGCCTGGGCGGGCACGTGCGGGGACCGGTAAAGATGCGTTCGGGCGAGTCTGAGACCGGTGCGTCTCTGAATACCGC
>CZCB01010863.1_pt1 | contig 22138 bp, 27 predicted proteins | sample 591991 | NCBI WGS metagenome assembly CZCB01 (sample SAMEA3556809, study PRJEB10932) | anaerobic digester metagenome
TTTTTCGACAATAGGTTTAAGAAATTTTATTTAGAACCGATACTTTTTGTGGGATAATCATTATATTGATTATGCAGATCATTGTCAACTTATGCCAGTTTTTGTTTTGAGATCATTTACACCCGAATTTATGCTCCCTTAGCGTCAAACCCTCCGGCTGCAGCGCCCAATATTACTATCCGTTTAAAAAGCAAGTAAAGGAATGACCGTGTTTTACCATAATAGCACATAAGCTAATAATAGTGTTCCTGTGCTAAAAAGAATATCCAGCTTTCTATTTGTGCAGGAGATAATAAACAGCCTGAGCAAAAAAAGCAAATTATAACCCGCGGCAAAAACTGCTATTCCAATCAACCGCGATGACAGAAACGCTCCGATAATCAGCGTGCCAGACGTAAACAATATAATGGGAACAATGCATATTTTTCTAATGATTACAGGCTTTCCAAAAGGGATAAACAGGCCTTTTCTGCTTTTATCCAACAGTGTGAGCAATTGCTTTTCGAAAATCCTGCCAACATTTATATAGAATGTGGCAATGGAAAACACTGCTATTACTACGGCAATTTCCGGTTGTCCCAACAAAGGTATTCCGGCAAAAACTGGAGTTCTAATCAATAAAATACCAAATGCTATAAAACAAGTTAAAATTACCCATATACGCGGCGATGTACGGATCGTCTCAATGAACATTTTGATGCTTAATGCATTCCTTTGATTCAAAGAAAAATGATATATGTAGAAAGCCTTTTTTCTTTTTGCCTGATGTTCTTCAGTGATTTGAAGCATTTGTACCATATCCCTGCGAGCTCCGGCAGTGTTTATTGCGTTAATATAAATCAAGTCCTGCTGATACTTATTCCAATCCATTTTGAGACGCATTATAAAAATAAAGCTTCCGATAATGACAGCTGTATTTAACACTGCGGACAAAATGCCATCTGACAGGCCGAATAAAAGGGATGTAAGAGTAAAAACTGTACCAATTTTCAAAAGCGTTTTATAATCCCTGGAATGATACATTATCCATGACAGTAAAAACCCGGTATATAAGTATGTACCGATGAATACTGCCATTTGAAATACAGCCGGGCTTAAAACAAACCGGCACATGATAAACGAAATCACAAAAGCTGAGATAAAGGCAAACAAAAAATGCAGAACATACTGAAGAATTAAAATATACATAAGATGCTTGCTGTAAAGCAAATAATGAAGTGTTGCCGGATTGATAACAACAGGCGGCTGCTTTTTTATGTAAACCTTAAAAAATACCCATAAAATGCAGCCCAGCTTCACATAAATAAAATATGTCGAAATGTTTTCTATTAAAGGTACAACGTAATATATCCGCCAGGCCACAAACATAAGAGCGGCTATTATTCCAATGATAGTCATCCAATAATTTTTTATGAAGCTTCCGGTGATTAGGAGCTTGTTTTTGAGAATGTATCCATACATGTTTACTTTTCCCCGCGCTTTGTTATTTCAAGATAGATTGTTTCAAGACTGGCGGCTTCTTCGATATCAAAAGCCGCTTGTATATCCTCCTTTGTCCCAACTGCCAGCAAATATCCTTTGTGAAGAATAACATAACGGTCGCACAGATTATCAATCATATCCAGCAGATGGGTGGATAAAAGCACAGCCTTTCCCATTTCTCGCTGTTCTGAAAGTATATTTTTAAAATTATAAATCTGATTTGGATCAAGTCCGGTAAACGGTTCATCAGCAATCAGGATTTGATATTCACGTAAAAGCGCCAGCGCAATCATAAGCTTTTGCCTGTTGCCTTTGGAAAGCGACGAAGGTACTTTATTAATGTGATCGTAAAACTCAAAACGCTCAATCAGACCTTCAATATCCTGCGTATTTTTGGGATAAAGCGCCTTAACAAAGTGCAAATGTTCAAGCAGCGTCAATTCCTCGTAAAAAACCGGTTCGTCCGGAATATATGAAACAGGAAAGTCCTCATTTCTCCATTGACGGATGGAACGGCCGTCAATGAATACATCTCCCTTTTGCGGGACAAGATATCGCGTAATGATACGCATTGCAGTTGTCTTTCCGGCTCCATTCGCACCTATGATCCCCGTGACCTCTCCAAGATTCGCAGAGAAGGAAACATCCCGCAATGCCCTTATATTGCCGTATGAATAAGAAATATTCTCGACACTTAAATACACCGATGCTCCCCCTCTCATTTACATCTTACGGAACTTGGTATGGCCACATCCCTTCTTCGTTTAAAACACTAAATGACAGCGAACTGCCCATGCTGCCTTCACTTCTATGGTTTTATTATCCAGCTAAGTATAATGGCAATAATACCATACTCCACAGCGGTTGCCGCAATACATAGAAGTATAAACATCCCCAGTTTAAACTCTCCCACTTTATCTTTCCAGTATTCGCCTCTTAAGAGAGATATAAAATTTGGTGTAAATGAATATCTTACAGCCTCGGCAAAATCATCACTATTTCTAAATATAGCGTTAAACAAAAATTTATATACCGTGAAGATGTTAACTATTACCAGGATAATCAAAATAATTGCTTTCATATTTCCACTCCCTCCGGGATATTTTAGCATGGATCATTCTGTACGCAACACGCTGTTCCCATATTAATCGTGTTTCCTGACCGTTCATTCTATATATGTGACATTCCCGGCATTGTATGAATATGTCCATGCAGGGTTAAGACTAGCTATACCAGTTCTGATTCATGATTTGTTATTACAACCTGTGGTTTGCCGGATATGGAATAAGCAATGCAGCGTATTACAATACTGCTTCATATATACGGGAACTCTCTCCCCATGGATGATAGCCCATACCAATATATTTAAACCCATACTTCTCATAATATCCAATATGTCCGGTACATAGATACAGGTGGGAAAAACCTCCTGCTTTAGCGTCTGTTTTAGCCTGTTCTATCAATAAAGAGCCATATGCATTCCCTCTGTATTCTTTCCCGATGTACAGTGCGCAAAGCCATGGATATAAGTCCATACGGCTAATAAAATCATTTGCTATAAGGCCTGCACAGCCAATAATTTTATTGTCATCCAGCAACAGATACCATTGGGGCAATGGGCCTGCAGCTGAAATGCAGTTTGTTATACAGTCATCATAGACTTTTGCATTGCTTTGATTTCCCCATTTGCTTTGAAAGTAGTTGATTGCTGCATCCTTATACTCAGGACGCCTTTTTACAGATATGACTTCCATTCCCACACACCTTCCGGCTGTATAAAAATCATTTATACCGGTATTTATCTGTCGTCTCATCACTCCATATATGGGCTTCAATATACCTTTCGGGGCCATAAATCCCTTCATTATTCCAGTGCTGTGGCAAGCCGTACTTTTCAATAAGCATCAATATTTCATCATAAGTATACAGCTTTTTGCGGTATTCTTTTCCGTCCATTTTATTAGGCCGCGGACTAAACACAGGATGAGAATCTCCATAGGTAAAAGAAACAGTCCTCAGGTCAAATTCCTCAATGGGAATCCTTATATAGGCGCAGTTTTCATACCAGGTACTTAACCAGAGGCTGTGTTCAACTACCATATAATGTGGAGATCTTCTCAATATGATACCGCCTTTTTTTACAAACTCCGTCCTGAGAATTTCTTCATAATAGTGCCTGTTCTCCATGTATTCAGGAGGACGTTTCGCGCAATAGGTATCTGGTTTTGTCTCCCTGATTTTGCTGAGTATAACTTTTGCTTCTTCGATTGGTAAGTCCGACAAATTAACAAAAGGTCCAATTGATTTATCATAATAATGGTATAAATACAAAATACCCACCATCCATTGTAACTATCCAATTTCTTTTTCATAGCGAAGTTCTGTCAGTTTCTTTCCCAAATCAAGCTCTTTTCTGGTACCTTCATGCTTAAAGCCTATTTTTTCGTAAAATCTTCTTGCGTTGACGTTTTCTTCAAGAACCCATAAGGTAACTCTTTTATAACCCCTTTTTTTCAGCTCATTAAGCCCCCAATTTATGAAATATGAGCCTATTCCCTTGTTCCAATCTTCAGGAAGTAAATATATTCCCCAGATTTCACCATAAGAAGCATCTTTATCTTCATCTCTGCATTTTCCTAAACACATAAATCCAACTGCTTTGTCATCTGCAAATATAAGGAAGTTTTCTTCCCTGCCTTCTGACAATGCCTTTTCAAAATACTTCTGTCTTTTTTCAGTACTAATATTATCCAGTATGTCATCAGGCACTATGCCTTTATATGCAGCTTTCCACGAACCGGCATGGATCTCCCCCAGTATTCCGGCATCATTAACATCGGCATGACGGATTTTATACATTTTTGTACCCTCTTCATTCTATTTTTAGTCTTCCTGCTGTTATCTGCTGTGCCACCACCTGGCCTTTACATTGTGCAGTTCTTTCATTATATTTTTTTATATCTGTCTCCAAATTTTTCAACGATAAACTCTTTGAACGTATCAAGATCATCTATATCCTTTTTTCTTACCAATGATGCCTGGTTTAAGGTTAAATAAAATATGAAATAATCTTTGCTTTCCATTAAGGCATAAAACTGATCATACTTCAGCTGCCCGGTTGACTTAAGTTCCTTATTCTCCGCAACCATCCTGTCATCATAAAATTCTAGAGTATTAACACTGTCAAATGTGCCTGTTTTATCTGTCTTTATCCGCTGCATATTTCTTATTTCAACTTTAAATAAAATAACGGCAATTGCCAATATGAACAATAAAATCCAGCTTATAATTAATTTTGTGAAATCTAAACCGCCATTATCCAAGCTGATTATTATGCCTCCAGCCAAGGAAATGAGCATAAGAAAAGGAATTACAGCCTTGTTTCTCCTGAAGGCTGCGATATATAAAAACCTCCTGTAATCTTCTTTTGACATAGTCGTATTTATAATGATTTTAGGTTGATCCATCTTTATTCCCCGCTTTCATAAAATCCCTACTTTTTATAATACTGTTTATGCCGTACTTTATAAATATTGCTTACCGGTAATCAGAGTTATGATTCCATAAATTCTACATAATAAATTTTACTTTTAATATAATTACTTGCATTAAAAAATAAGTATTAGCTGCCATCACAGCAGACAAAACCCTATTATGCCAATAAACCCAGCCAATACAAAAATACAACCTCCAAAACGGGTGGTTTTGATATAGAAATCAGAGGGTTCCGCAGCATTACTTGATTTCCATGATTCTGTTATTTCCCACCATGCATCAGGCTTAACCAGCATTAAAAATCCCGCAGTTAAGATAAAAATACTCAATATCAGCATCATATAAATCAGACATTCCTTTGCTTTATGCTATTTTCCGGATTTTTTATGTTTATCTCCGGGATTATATATTAACCTGCTGCTATGCAGATTGCTCCCAGGACGTCATAGAGAAGCCAGCATGCTCATACATACCATTATATACCATTTTCACGGTATGCTCCATATCTATACCAAAATTCTTTTTCCGCTTTCATATAACCTTGATTCTTATATCTTATCTTTACGCCTTAACACAACTTAGTTTAATCAGTTTATCTTCTGCTTCGATGAATCCTGTCAGTCTTCTTTTGCTCCTCTTTTAGCCTTGAATACGATCCTCGTACCAATCATTTTCTCTCATCAGCTGCACCAGTTACATAATATTGAAAAACCTTTAGCCATTGTTGAAAATTCAGGCAGATTAGGCTATGCTCTTCCGGCTTTTTGCTTATAGTATTTGAACAGGGTTACTGCCATTAAAAAAGCGATATACAACAGAAATGCTATTGTTATTATGGCTATAAGATCCCTTACAGTATTACAGGTTGGTGAATAAAACCCCTTAACACAAAAATGGCCAATGGCATAGCAAGCAGGGATTGCTGCAATTCTTAAAAGCCAATATCTTGCCTTTTCATTCCGATATAATAAAATAAGCAGCAGGGCGGACAAAGCAAACATAATCAAAGCAATTAACAGATAATATCCCAAAACCAGCCGGGGCAGCAATAATACACCTCCGTCGGAATACCGATCCTTGCCATAGATTAAAACGCTGTCACTGCCATCTGTATGATAGTAGTATACGGCAGATACTTTTTCTCCATTTGGATTTAAAACCGTATTTTGAATGGTGCTTTTAATTATGTTTCTGTTCCAGTAATTGCTCCAGGTTGTTATATAGTACTCATAACCTGATCTATCCTCAGCTTCATAACGGTTTAGATTATATCCGGAAACATCTTCTTGAAATTCTACCAGGACTGTCCCATCGCTTTTTTCTTTTACAGCTGCCACATCCCGGGAATACGGGATATAATCCGGTGTAGTCAAATTTGCAATTACTACAGCGGCAATTGTTAGTGTCAATATCGCAGTAAATATAATTGTTTGAAGTTTTTTCTTAAACAATGCATTCCTCAGTTTTTTGAGCGGCTTGGCATAGGTATCCGCAGGCAGAACATTTGCAAGTTGTTTTTTCATATGCTCCAGCTCCCTGGTACAGTCCGGACAGGATTCCAAATGCTCCTCTACAATCATCCGGGTATCCTTGCCGGCAATATTTTCTGCATATAGGGGCAGCAAATCCCTTATTACTTCACAGGATAATCTCATAAATAATCCTCCATTCTTTCCTGTATTTTTTTCTTTGCACGGTGAAAAGTGACGCATGCCCAGTTTTCTGTCTTCCCGAATAATGATGCAATCTGTTTAAAGCTAAGCTCTCCAAAAATGCGCAGGGTAAACACCTCTTTATACGGTTCCTCAAGGTTATTGAGAATTTTATGAGCTTCCATAGATGCTTCTGCAGAAAGAACCGACTGTTCAATATTGACTTTGTCTTCTATCTCAATTGGGAGCTCCTGTACAGAATATTTCTTTTTCTTTCGCATGTAGGAATAGTAAGTATTCTTGGCTATCTGACAAAGCCATACACGGATATCGCAATTTCCTTTGAAGCCGTTTATACTCTCCAATGCCTTCAAAAAGGTTTCGGAGATAATATCTTCAGCTATTTGCTCATCACCGGAAATACTCATTATATACAGGAAAACATCTTTAAAATACATCCTGTAAACCTTCTCAAATTCCGTCACTTTTTCACCTCCTTAACCATAAGACGCCGGAGGAACGGTTTTCTTACAACTATTATTAATTTCGTTTTTCCACCTTGTTTTAACTTCTGCCTGCTCTTGATCAATCACCTTTTCAATAGTCATGAGCCATTGCTGTAGGCATCAGCACAGCCGGGTTTAGATAAAAATATCCTTGAATCGGTTTTGTCCAATCTGCAGACCCCATATTTGCCTTTTAATAGTTTAACAGATAAAGCTTTTTGTGACATTTTTCATATTGCCCTTTCCTGTGATATAGTTTGTAAATGAAATGCCTAAATAAAGCATATAAGGTTAATTGTTTTACGATGCTCACCTTATCCATTTATGACCTTTGGGATATTCTATTTTCATAGCATTCATAAACCATTCATATCTATCTTTATCGAGCGTATCTATTACTATTTCGTAATCGTGTTGATAATCACTGTTTTCACTGTTTCGCGATTTATGGAGTAATATAATCTCGGGAGCAAGAATGCTTATCTCACCTTTTTTATAAAAGCTTTGTGTACATCAAGCATAATGCAGTGATTCCTTTTATAATAAAAAACACCATTCTCAATTCTATTGAACAGTACTTCTTTGTAATCAAGCTCTGTCTGCTCTCTATCAACAAAACTCATATATTTAAATGCTCCCTTAATTCGTTTATCAATACCATTTTATCACCTTTGTATACACATCAGCGTTTCTTTTCGAGGTCATATTACAGCCAATACTGCTGTACTATAACACCCTTTCATACTTCATGCATATTCCATTATACACCATATTTTGTTCCAAATTCATAGCTTTCTTAAAGCATATCTTATAAAGTTTTCAATATTTCATTTTTTGCAATAACAAAAAATCACATCCTTCCAAAATAGATGTGTATTATATAAAGAATGCAGCGATACCGCATTATAAAAAGGACTGTGTTCTTTTTTAAACCGGTTTTTTATAATTAAAAAAGAAGAAAAACAATATAACAGGTACCATGATTGATATCATAGAATACTCATTATCGCTGATCTTTCTATATATAATAAAAGGCATCTGGTTCGTGCTCCCAGGCCAGAGGTTTGCCGCTGGCTTCCTTCAGATTCCACTTCACGATGGACTTTCACCATCAGTAAAGTGCCATGCCCAGCGCACGAAAAAGATGCCTTCTTCTAATCTGCTAATTTATTTTTCTTTATCAAGCTGCTCCAACGATTGGCAGATAGTTTTGTTATTTCAATGCCTGTGTTACTGTCTGTTCAGCCGACAGGCATGCCTTGTGATTCTTCTGGCGACAGTACTTATTACTTTGCCGCAATAAAATGGCAGCATTCAGTCTCCTATCCAAAAATACAAGAGTCCTTTCTCGCCATCCGGCAGTTCAACATAAAACCAGTTTAAAGTCCGATCATCCGGTCTTATATGAATATCCAGGAGCTTTATTTTTGTTGCTTTAAATTCTCTCAGATTTTCTGAGTCCCATACAACATGTTCAAAATAGTCTTCTGGATAAAAGTCTAAGGGTACAAAATAGCCAGTTCCATCAACTTCATAAGTTTTCCCTATATATTGTTCCACATCATTATTACTTATTGCATATTCATTGTTCTTAAATTCTCCCCATGCTGAAAAGAATTGAGGCTTAAAGTTATTAGCCAGATGAAACCAGGATATGAATTTCCCCTGTCCATCCATTAGTGCATATCGATCAATTGATCCTAAGGGATACAGCTTTACCCCGTCATAACGCAGTAATGTAAAAGAAGGATCCCCACTTGGCCCATCATCAAAAACAGCTAATTCGGTATAGTTGTCCCTGCTGTCCAGATCAATAATATTTATTACACCGGTTGGGTTGTATAATTCTAATGTCACTTTCATACCGTTTACCTCAATTAAGGAGCTATCCTCATCAGCAGCTTTTAATACAGCATTTATTTTATCTGCCTCTCCATCACCATTCAAGTCATATGCACCATCAATAATATAGGTTCGCTGACCCAATTCCGAATCTTCCTCATATGAAACATCAGGAGTATAATCTTTTATATAATTATCTATTTCTGAAAAATTCTCAATAATGTTTCCCTTATCCGCTGCAAGGCTTCCCACTGACTCCTGACTGCCGGATGCAGTAGTTTCTGTCTGAGCTCTTGCTATGGAATCATTGTCACTATTACTGTTCTCATTAAATTTTTTATCATATGGGTTTGCTAACAGCCCTATTCCTATTGTAACAGCCAGCATTACTGAGACCAATGTCACCCAAAAAGCAGGTTTTTTATAATTCAACACATTTATAATTCTCCTTTTTACATTGCCCTCACCAAAAGCAATCGGACTTCCGCTTAAAATATGCCTTCCGGCAGCAAGCGATAACAATGAATTAGCATAAGGCTTTTTAATTTCTTCATTCATTTCTTTCAGTACACTTTCATCGCATGAAAGCTCCATATCTATACTCATAATTAAATACGCAACCCATACAAGAGGATTAAACCAATGGATACACAATACAAAGAAAGCTAACATCTTAATGATATGATCTTTTCGGCGAATATGGATCTGTTCATGCAGCAAAATATAATCTCTTTCATCTTCGTTTAGTCCAACCGGCAAATATATCTTAGGTCTTATTACTCCAAGCACAAATGGTGTCTGCAAACTCCTGGACTCAAAAATGTTATTTTCGATTAATCGTGCAGCTTTAAGCTGTCTTTTTAAGACCAGGATAGATACGAAACTGTAAACAAGCAATATGATTATGCCTAACATCCAGATGTATGCCCCAAATTCTATAAAATTCTGCAAGGGACTTATACTGGCACCGGCATTTGATGCATGAAGCGGCTCACTTGTGAAAGAGTCGAGTACTCTTATGCCATTATCAATCTGCAGACTTTGCTGATATATAATCCCATTGGAGATTGGAACAACATTGGTTTTACGTGGTATAAGACTAAATACACTTTTAAATGAGAATGGAATTAGAAGACGAAAAGCAACCACACCCCATAAGGCATAAGAAATAACTTTTGGTGCTTTTTTAAGCAACAATCTGATAGCAATTACAATAAGGATTACATAGCTTGCCGTAATGCTCATATTTAAAACGGAAATGAATAACTTACCCATTACTACACCTCCTTGTACTCATCAATCAATTTTTTCAACTCTTCTGCTTGCTTTTTACTTAATTTTTTTTCTCTCATAAATGCTGCTAAGAATCTAGGCAAAGACCCTCCAAAAGTATCCTCAACGAAGAGAATGCTTTGCTTTGCATAGTATTCATTCCTGGTGATTAAGGATGAAACAACAGCATTTTCATTTTTAAAAATGCCTTTTTCACATAATTTTTTCAGTACAGTATATGTTGTAGATTTCTTCCAGTTCATTTCCTTTTCAGATAGCTTTACCAGATCACCAGAAGCAATAGGTTCATTCGACCAAATGATATTGGCGAACTTTTCCTCACTTTCTGTAAGTTTGTATTCTTTCATGATATACCTCCTTGGTCTATATTTGGTCGACCTCATGTTATTAGTCTATACTCTATAGACCAATTTGTCAATACTAATTTGCATTAAAAGTAAAAATTTTTTGTTCAAAATATTGTAATCTTGGTCATCAGTGACTCTTTCCTCAATCCAGCCGATAAAGGTATAGCCTAATCTTTCCGGATTGTTCAGCGTGATTTCCTGTTTTTTGTAAATAAATTCCTTGAAATAAGCATAAGGCAGGTTATAATTGTTTACAGATGGAATTTTTACGTTTAAACATTACAAGCAATATTAATAGACGGTCCAATATCAAACGCTTGGGAAGGAAAGTGAAAGGTGGAACAATTGCCTGATTCGTCTGATAATCAGCGTCCAGTGAAAACCGGCAGGTATTATGATCCTATTGAATATTTCGTAACAACAGAAGAAAAATCAGTTAAAAAGCGGGATCCCTATTTCTCCAATCTTAAATTTATTCTTATTTTCCTTGTAATACTGGGCCACTTAATGGAAAAACACATATACACTAACCATGATTTATATATTATTTACACCGCTATTTATATGGTCCATATGCCATTATTTGCTTTTATATCTGGTTACTTTTCTAAAAATAGTCACAAAAAACTTAACCATGTTTGGAAAATTGGCGGGCAGTATTTATTGCTGCATTTGGGGCGGCTCTTGGTAAATTTATTAATCACAGGGGAAATTGGAGATTGGAAATCCCCTTATTGGTATTTCTGGTACCTATTGAGCCTTTTTTGCTGGAAGTCGATGGGAATATTTATACTATATATAAAGAAATATGTAGATCCGAAAATGACTGGAATATTCAGGCTATCTATTGTTATTGTAACTATAATAATTGGATGTTTTTCCGGCGCTTTATGGTGGATTGGCAGAGCTTATTCTTTGTCGCGGACCTTGGTGTTCTTTCCTTTTTACTATATGGGACTTTGCTGTTCAAATAAAGTGATAAACAGAATTAAAGAAATACGGCCTTCGAGAAAGCTGCTTCTTGTATTCATGTCTTTTACTATAACTTTAATTTTGGGTTCCTGGCTTTTTTGTTTTGTACCTGTTACTTTTTTTGTACCATGCCGAGGGATTTAAAGCATTTAGTCTATCAATATCATCAGGCGTACATGCAAGATTTGTCTGCTATATCATATCTGTTTTGCTTGGCCTTGTCATGCTTGCCCTGACACCCGGTAAGCAATTATGGTTTAGCAAATTTGGCGCAGATACTTTCCCGGTGTATATATCCCATGGCCTTTTAATGCCGGCAAATAATTTTTCCCCAGCCGGCACTTTGGGATCCATTATATACATTTCAACGATCAGCATAGGGTTTATCTGTCTGGTGTATTGGATCATGTATTGGGGGCGTAATCATCCTGCCACTGTATAAATAATGGCGGTATTGCTAAATTATTCCACTTATATGACTCGTGCCTCAAATTCTGTGTTAATAATAGGCTGTATATCGTCGTTAACAGCCATCAGGTAGGAGTAATCTCATCATTTTATTACATGCAATGTTCATAATTGCTTGGCTATCATATACAAAATAGCCAGTATAATGGCAATACCTAGTATTATCCAATCTTTTTTTGATGATCTTAGCCCCATTTTATAACCAATAAAAGCTCTGATTAATCCTGAAGCACTTGTTAATATCAGTAAAACTGTTGCAATGACAGCCATAATAATCATTAAGGTATATAATGATTCAACGTAAATCATCCACCACAACAAAATTACTGATACGGCATACATAATACAGCTTATTGCTTGTATCCTGTGCCATTTTTTATATTTTTCCTCCATGTTCGATTTAACCCCCGGAAAAAAATACCCTTTATTTCACTGCAATAACCGCATATGCTTTTATTGTATGATTCCTGCCGTTACCATCTAAAAAATGATAATCAATCGGGAATATTTCCAAATACGAAAAATTTCCGTATAGCTCTCTCAGTTCTTCGATAGTGGAATAATGGTGCGGAATATTCTCTTCTCCTTCAACATTATTAATAAAAGTATCTTTTTCTATTTCTTCACCTTTACCATAGTTTTCATCCAGCGTCGAAACATAATCAATTACCACTACTCCGTTCGGTTTCAAAACTCTGTATATCTCATTTACATTTTTGCGTGAGTCCTCTAATGTGCCATGTCCTGTCGTCCATACACATAGAATTCCATCAAATGAATTGTTATCATATGGCATTTTCCGCATATCATGTTGTTTAAATATTATATTATTCAAGTTAAGTTTTCTGGCCTTTGATCTTGTGATTTCCAAGCCTGTTTCANNATATACCTCAAATCCCTGCTCTGCCATGTATATCGAATGCCGGCCTGTACCACATCCCAAATCCATAATCTTTTTGCAACCAAATTTTTTGAAAATATTGACTGCAATTCTAACGATAGGCAATATTTCAGATTGCACTTCTCCCTGCTCTTTATAAATTCTGTCCCATTCCTTTTCCCATTCAATACTCATAAACTATTCCTTTCTTCTTTCTCTAATCATACCAAAAAACGTGGCTTACCAGGCTTTCCTTAACCCTAATAAAACATAGCCTCCTGAAAGAACGATATTTGCTTCAATTTGGGCATTTGCAAAATGAAAGGAGTTTATTAGATGCAGACATCCGAGTTTTTCTGCCGCAAAATACTATACCATCATTGAAAAAATCCTCTGAATTGCAATTCATATCTATTGCTAATTGCCTGCTTACAATTTCCAGTATTTTTGATTTACTAAACTCCATAATCCCTACCTCTACAATTAACTTCTATATGAACCTATATCTCACACAATCAATCCCTTGCTCTGCTTTTTTACATGCATGCATAATAAGGTGAATAATACGCAGCCTCTATTTCAATATGGCATACCAAATATCATTCCCTTTATTTTTTAGCTATTTTAACCATTTTTTGAGCTTTTCTTCTGATAACCTTTGATATCTTCATTTGGCAATCCAACATGTGCTATCATTTTAACCTTTATCTTTCTTTTTGTTAAAAACTCCAAGCCTTCGCCCATAGTTGTCTTTGGGTGAGCATAAATATCTATACCAATTTTTATAGGTTCATCTACAATATATAAATATCCATATTCTTTTCCATTGTGAAAAATTGAATTATCATCATCAATAGCAAGCAGTGTTGGTTTATGAGAAAACGCTTCTGCAAGTTCCTTCCATTGTGTAATTGTACTACCTTCTTCAAGAATCTCAAATATTTTATTTGAACCATGATACCATATCCTTTGCGGTTTAACAGTAAATTGCATTTTTCCCTCCACAAAATATGGGGTTATCTTAACTCGGATAATTTTACAATTTGATCCATCATATAAATCTAATATTTATTGCATAATAGAAATGTCCGCATCCCCAAGTGTGGAATTTTAGCTTGTAAAATTATCCTCATAATAAACCTTCTATAATTATATACATATCAATGCTTCGCTGCATATTATAAATACTTCGCAATTTATAAATAATGTGTATTAATTCCAAATGTAGAATATATTCATAATCTTAATTCACAAAAACCTAATGTTAATTGACAACTGTACCTCCCCATTCTACAACAGTAAAACCTTGCCGCTGAAAAGGTTCGAGAGTTTGCTCCTCAATAGTAATAACTTCCTTAATGGGTTTATATACCATAAAAACTCTCAAAATGCTATCAGGTTCAAGTACTATTTCCAATTTAGCATTGTCTGTATAAACTTCATTCTGAAAAGTAATAAGATTGTATGGATTATTTTGCATTTTGGGGAGCCAGTAGACAATAAACTCATTATATTCTCTTGGTGTCAAACCAATATACTCCAATTTATCCCTTAAAAATTCAGCAGTATCTTCCCCTTTTACAACAAATCCCTTATCCATATCATATTCAATATTGCTATTGCCTTCCCAAAACAGATAAGAATACTCTTTCCCATCTTTTTGATTGATTAACTTTCCATCCGGATGAGCAATTACGGTCCAACCCTCATTATATATGGGATAGGTGCAAATAATTTCGCCATTATAATTTAGCTTTACTGTTACTTCCATTGTTTTTTCTGGATATAGATAAATTACTGGTTTTGCGTCCATTGATTCATCATCCTTATTATTATCTTTACACCCTGTCATAATTAATGCGATTGAAAATATTAAGGCTATACACAATATAATAAATTTAAATTTTTTCATATCAAAATCAACCCCTTCATATTATAAGACGATAAAGTTTACAATTGGTTCCATTTCTAGTGCTAAAGATTGCTATAGTAGGAATTAATTACTATAATGCGCATGAATAAGTTACGCATTTTTCTACAAGTACTTCCTAAATGAGCCAATGTGTTTATATGTACCATTATATACCATTTCCATGGCATGCTCCATATCTATGCTTTAAATTCTCCTAAAGCTTCGCACTTTTCCTGGTTCCGTTTCCCTTCCCCCCATTCCTTAACACAACTTACCTATCATTCTACTTTGAGGGTATGGAGATTGTTCTCAATTATTGATACATCGATATAGATATAATGATATATATAAAATAGCACCCGAAATAATATCCCTTCATATAATATATCAGACTCTGCTCATAGATGAGTGTAAGCATCCCTCATAGAATAGAGGAGGTGACAAAAAAATATGGACAACAAAATGCGAATTTCCTTCAAAAAACCCGAACCCGCTAAATTCGAGAACAAGATTATCAATTGCTCATGTGACTCAAAGGAAGCTCGCGGTGCCGGTATCTTTGTGGATTTTGCCTGGTTTACCGATCACACACAGACTATACGGGTATCAGATAATCCAAATGAACCATCACAGATAGCACAGGTTGCATTATATGGTTTACAGGCTGGAGATGAGATCTGGTTAAATGGACTTTTCCATGCTGACAGCAATAATCTCCAATCCACTCCAGACCTCCAAGTCACGATCTTAAAAAACGGTACGGCCATTTACCAGCAGCTTTTGAGGCTTGACACGGATCAAGGGGATGATCTGGTTCCCATCCCCGTGCAGACCGTTGACATCCAGAGCACAGCCGGCCCCGCCATCTATACGTTGGCCGTCAGCGCCAATGTGCCTAATGTGGAAGTTTTCGATGAAAAAACGCTAACCGCTACCGTCATCAGAAGGTCCTAAAACCATCAAATAAAAAGCATATGACATCCTGATCAAAGTCGGGGTGTCATATGCTTTTTTAAAGAAAAAAACATGGCCTAAAGGACTTTCCTTGCCCCTATTCAACCATGTTTCTTTCACTACTTTATTTACATTCTAAAAAGCATTTGCAAAATGAAAACCATATTTTTATGTAGACAACCTTGTCAAAATAAAACAAACTTCCCCCAAAAATAAAATAAAGTTGTATTATTAATAGGGATGTTTTCGGTATAATAAAAATCGAACGTTCCGGAACTTAAAAATCCCTGCATAAAATGGAAAAATTCCATTGCAAGCACCCCTAAAAAATAATACCCTTTAAGTTGTCGATACTTGAAGGGGGTAGAAAGGATGCTAACAATGGAACAAATATATCGTATCAGATACATGAAGAAATTTGAAGGCAAAAGTTTAAGAAAAATATCTGAGATTACCGGACATAACATTCAAACTGTCAAAAAGTATGTGGAGAAAGACGACTTTAACCAGAGAATACGTCCCAGACAGAAAAGGAAAAGTAAATTATCTCCATATAGAAGCATTGTTACCACGTGGCTTATCAAAGATAAGCAAGCACCTCATAAACAGCAGCATACTGCAAAAAGAGTTTATGACCGGTTAAAGGAGCTGTATGGGGATGAATTTAATGCCAGTGAGAGGGCTGTCAGGAAGTTTGTTGCAGACATTCGAAAGGAATTAGAAATGAATCCGGATGGGTTTCTGCCGCTCGAACATCCTCCGGGGGAAGCCCAGGTGGATTTTGGTGAGGCCCTATTTATTGAGAATGGTGTTGCATATGACGGATACTATTTAAATATGTCCTATCCTCACAGCAATGGAGGTCACATGCAATTATCCAAAAGTGCAAACCAGGAATGTCTGCTGGAAGGAATGAAGGCAATTTTTGAACACATAGGTGGTGTCCCGACAGCCATATGGTTTGACAACATGTCTACAGTTGTTAAGAAAATAAAAGAGTATGGAGAACGTGATTTAACCCAAGGATTTTTAAGGTTTATGATGCACTATGGTTTTAAGAGCAACTTCTGCAATCCTAACAGTGCTCATGAAAAAGGTTCAGTAGAAAACAAGGTAGGATATCACCGGCGGAATATGCTTGTACCTGTTCCGGAATTTAAGGATTTAAAAGAATATAACAAGGAACTCCTTTTAAAATGTGATCAGGATATGAATAGAATGCATTACAAGGGATATGGGATGATCAAGGATTTATTCCAGGAAGACAAGCAGGAATTTTTCAAACTTCCGAAGGTTCCCTTTGAAATATACCTGCACGAATTTGCTAAAGCCGACAACTATGGAAAAGTTAAGTTTGATGGCGGAATCTATTCAACTTCTCCCCGAATGGCTGGGCGGCAAGTCACAATCAAAGCAGGTGCTTATGATGTTGAGATACTTGATGAGGATTACAATCATATTATTACGCATAGACGGCTTTACGGAGATAAAAAGGAGTCTATGGAGTGGATCCCCTATCTTGAACTTATGAGCAGAAGGCCAACCGCTTTAAAATATACAGGGTTATACAATCAATTACCGCAAATCCTTAAAGAATACCTGGACCAAAGTGACTATGAGGGAAAAAAACAAGCACTGAAGTTGTTTACAAAGATGGCAATAGCTACGGGTTTAGATTCGGCAATAGAAGCATTTGAAGAAGGGATAAGATTAGGCGTAAATGACCTGGATAGCATTTGGGCGACATACTGTCGCTTAAGTTCCGGAACTTTACCGGAACCGGAAGCCACTTTGCCTGATACAGTTCCGGAACTTAAGGAATATACGCCTGACATAAAGATATATGATCAATTGATTGCTTCCGGGGGATTAAAGTCATGAATTCAGATGTATTGATTAAGCAGTATTGCAAGAAACTCCGGCTTGGAATGAATATTTACGAGAACTATTCAAAGATTAGTGCAGCCGATCATGCCGATTTTCTGGCTCAGCTTTTAAAGATGGAAGTAGAGCATCGGGAGCTTGTCAGGAAAAACAGGAATCTGAAATCTGCTGGTTTTGATATCATTAAAACCTTTGAAAACTATGAATTTCATGATATTCAGATACCAAATGCAATCAGTATTGAAGAATTAAAGACCGGAGCTTTTATCGAAAGGCAAGAGAATTTGATTCTTTATGGTCCGGTAGGAACCGGAAAGACTCATATGGCCACAGCCATCGGAGTTGCAGCTTGTGCCCGGGGAAAGAAGGTAAAGTTCTATCGTACAGCAGCGTTAGTGAATCTTTTGAGTGAAGTAAAGGCTAAAGGGGAATTACAGCGATTTATGAAACAGTTGAGGAAAACAGATCTGTTGATCTGCGATGAATGGGGATACGTTCCATTTGAGAAAGATGGCTCACAGCTGCTGTTTCAGGTCATTTCAGAATGTTATGAGAAAAGGAGCGTGATAATTACAACAAACCTGGAGTTCAGTAAATGGAATGGCATTTTTTATGATGAAAAGCTAACAAGCGCAATTATTGACCGGTTAGTGCACCACAGCCACTTGCTGATTTTTCAAGGACCAAGTTACAGATTAACTCATTCAACCATGAAATCCCAATAATGGAAAAGGGGTGTTCGGAAAATTAAGTTCCGCACTGTCCGGATTTATACTTGCCAGAAACACCCTTTCCATTAACTCTCTCAATCCATTGATTTTACTGGGTTTAAGCCTTATTCCTTGTTCCTTATCCCTACAAAAATTCCTAATAAAAAACCATAGTTCCAAGGCACTCCTTTACCTTTTCCCTATGGCTTTATGCAACAACTTTATTTGCTCCTTCTCAAACATTTGAAAAATGAAAGGAGTTTATTTGATGGAGACATAGATGCAGGAATAAGAAGTAAGGAGCAAGTGAGTACAAAATTTTAATCTTAGCATTTATTCACATTTCTTGTTTTTCTTAACCGACTCAAAAAAACGTCGTAAATTTTCCGGTAATTGATATGCTTCCCTATCAACTATATCATTCGAATGTGCTTTCTTATTGCTATATACTTCACGAAGGATTGCATCAATTATCATTGCTTTTGGAGGAACATTGTATTCTTTACCTTTGTACACCCATACACGACAGTCCACTTCATCCCCGCACAAATCAACACACGATTCACAAAGAGATTCTTTTATCTCCAATTGTATATCCTTTCCATTTATACGGATAGTAGGTGAACTCTCAAACCGATACTGTATGGCCTTTTCCTTACTGTCAATATGAATTTTATTTACAACAACTTCTGCTCCTGCTAATTCAAGCACTTTAGCCACATCCTCAATTGCTTCTTCAAGACTGTCTTCCGTACCCTGGCATCTCATACATATACTCAAATCCAAATACAAAAAGTCAATTATTATTTTTTTCTTTTCTGCTTCATAATTTTGCTCTTCACACCCGCAACTAGTACTGCAGCAGGTGTTGTTTCTTTGAGTTTCACAACATTTCATAATAAAAACCTCCATCCTTTATAAATATTTTTTAATATCTTCTACTGACGGAACCCTTCCCATTACTTTTACCTGTTCATCTACTACAAGAGCAGGTGTTCTCATTACACCATAGGCCATAATGTCCTTAAAATCCTGCACTTTTTCGATTGTGGCTTCAATTCCCAGTTGTTTTACAGCCTCCCTGACATTAGCCTCTAACTTCTTGCAATTAGCACATCCCGAACCCAAAACTTTAATTACCACAATAAAATCCCCCTTTCAGAATAAATCACTAATTTATACAAAAATATATGAAAAAGCATTAAATAAGTATCCAACGATTATAATCCCTACTGATACGATGGATACAAATATTACTAATAGTCTAGGTTTTACTACCTTACTGAGCATAATAATGGAAGGCAGGGACAGGGCTGTTACCGCCATCATAAACGACAATATAGTCCCCACACCTACTCCTTTAGCAAATAACGCTTCGGCTATCGGGAGGGTACCAAATATATCAGCATACATTGGAATGCCCACTATAGTAGCAAGTAACACTGCAAATGGATTATTATCTCCAACCACATTTTCTATAATTAACTGGGGAATCCAGTTATGAATGGCTGCCCCTATGCCTACACCGATTAATACATATAGCCGAACCCTTTGGATAATATCTCTGACCTGTTCCTTTGAATAGGATATTCTTTCCCTTCTAGTCATTTCAGGCACTTCTACATCAACATTTTCGATTTCACTTACATATCTTTCTACATATTTTTCAAGTCCAAACTTTTCTATTAAAGTGCCTCCAACAACAGCCAGAATCAATCCTACTACAACATAGGCTATGGCAATTTTAGGACCGAAAAATGAAATTAACAACATTAATGATGCCAAATCCACCATTGGCGAAGATATTAAAAAAGAAAAGGTTATACCTAAAGGCAAGCCAGCCGATGTAAAACCTATAAAAATCGGTATACTGGAGCAACTGCAAAAGGGAGTTATCGTCCCAAGCAGTGCCCCAAGTGTATTCCCTTTAATGCCTTTTATCCTTCCGAGAATCTTTTTTGTTCTCTCAGGCGGAAAATAACTCTGAATATAGGATATTACAAATATTAATGCTGATAATAATATGAATATTTTCATAGTATCATATATAAAAAAGTGAATACTTCCACCTATTCTTTCTCCAATAGACAAACCAAATACTTCTTCTACAAGAAGTCTTACCAGTTCTGAAAGCCATTTCATTTTTAACAGTTGGTCATTTATCCAACCGCATATCATGGCTAATATATTCATATTAAAACATCCCCTTATCCCTTGCACACTTCAATATATTTTTCAGCAAGTGTGTGCTTTTCAATTTCAATGCATTTCTCTTATTTTGATTAATTACATTACGCTTATCAAATCTGGTTATTCTTCACTCTCTGTATTAAATCCTCAACTTTTTCCTTAATTATATCTCTTGTTTTTCTGTAATCCTCTATTGGTCCGCCTGACGGGTCACTAAGTCCCCAATCTTCTCTATGTTGACATGATACATAAGGGCATTCTACATTACATCCCATCGTTATTAATATATCTACTTCCGCTGGAATACTGCTTAATAGTTTCGGATGATGGTCACTAATATCTATTCCTACCTCTTCCATTACCTGTACTGCCAGTGGTTTCACTTCAGGGTAATTTTCTGTGCCTGCTGAGTATGCTTCCAATACGTCACTTCCCAATTTCTTTGCCCATCCTTCCGCCATTTGGGAACGACAAGAATTATGGACACATACAAATGCAACCTTCTTTTTCATATGTTATATATTCTCCTCCCATCAGTCTGCCTAAGCCAGTACCTTGTATTGTTGTCTATTCTAACAAGTACAATCATGACTAGAACTTCAACCAATATCCTTAATTTTGTTCTTCTTATATGATTATATTCTGTTATAATCATATAGTCACTAAAATTAAAAATAAAATGATGTTTTCTTTATTAGTAATTTTATCAATTATTTTTGCATCGCTCTTGAAGATACTTAAGAACCTGACTTTTATTTTCCCGCAATTGCTCACATGTAAAGTTACTGTTTTTATATTTTTTGAGCCTTTCCATATCTTTTATCCATTGCGTATTTTCATCCATTTTGCTTTTAAGAAATTTATACAGTAGGTTGTTTTTTTCAATAAAGTTGTTATCTACACTATAATAGACCCATTGCGACTTCTTTTCACTGGTTATAATACCTGAAGTTTTTAATTTGTTCAGATGCCTTGAAGCATTGGACTGCGTCATATCCAGCAGTGTTTCTATCTCGCATACACAGAGTTCCTGTCTCATTAACAAATTAAGTATTCTAATTCTGTTTTCATCTCCCAATGCTTTAAAGATTTCTATTAAATCCAATTTATCACCTCATATATGATTATATTCAATTATACGGATATAATAGTATGGATTTATACTTTTGTCAATAAGTGTACTATCCTTTTACTTTTAATTTAACTCCTAACACAGGTGGATACAATACCGTAATGGACTATCTGAAGAAATAATTGTGCAGCATCACAAATTTTTAGTGGACCTAAGATTCACTTATAAGAAGTTTTTCATACGAATAAGATTTAACTTACTGTTAAGCATGTTTCAAAGATGTCCAAAATCTTTGAATAACTACAACATTCACAGCAAAAAATAAAATATACACAATATTGGTTCGATTAAGTCTATATAATGGTGTAAAAAGAAAAATAAGTTGAGCCAAAGCTCATGCCTCGGTTAGAATATAGTTACCCAACAATACCAAACCGAGGAGGATGAACCATGGCTCAGTTTAATATTACTATAACCGA
>CZCB01003664.1_pt1 | contig 22132 bp, 23 predicted proteins | sample 591991 | NCBI WGS metagenome assembly CZCB01 (sample SAMEA3556809, study PRJEB10932) | anaerobic digester metagenome
CTGTCCGACATGCATTTTGCGCCCACCGCCGGGGCCAGGGAAAACCTTTTGAAGGAAAACGTACCCGAAAAGTCCATAGTGGTTACCGGGAACACCGTAATTGACGCGCTGATGCAGGTGGTGGACAGCGATTACCGTTTTTCCGGCCTACCCCTTAGGGACATTGATTTTGGCTCAAAGAGGGTTATACTTTTAACATGCCACCGGCGGGAAAACATCGGGGAGCCCATGGCGGAAATTTTCAGAGCGGTGGCGGACATTGTATCCGCATACAGCGATGTTGAAGTGGTGTACCCGGTGCACAGGAATCCCGCGGTGATTGACACTGCCCGGAGCATCCTGGGCGGCAGGGAGCGGATACACCTTATAGAGCCGCTGGATTATCTCCCCTTTGCCAACCTCATGGGAAGGTGCCACCTGGTTATGACGGATTCCGGCGGCATCCAGGAAGAGGCGCCGTCGCTGGGCAAGCCGGTGCTGGTGCTGCGGGAGGTCACCGAGAGGCCGGAGGCGGTGCAAGCGGGCACCGTAAGGCTGGCCGGCGTGAAAAGAGAGCGGGTGTTTGAGGAGGCGTCGCGGCTGCTGGAGGACCAGGGCCTGTACAATAAAATGGCCCACGCGGTAAACCCCTACGGTGACGGAAAGGCATCCCAAAGAATCGTGGACGCGCTGCTTTATTTCTTCGGCATAAACGAAAACCCGCCGGAGGACTTCTGCCCGGCAGCGGGGAAATAACCCGGAAAGCATTCCTATCAAAAACCTCAAAAAAGATTACAAAATAATAAACGGTAATACAATTTTTTGATAAATGTTTGACAGGAATTTTAAGTATTATGTAGAATGTATACATGTATTAATGGGGGCCTTCGTCCCTTATTTCATGCATGTAATTTTTATTATGTAAAATTTTATAGTATAATAAAGGTACATTGGAGAATCGTTCCCATGTATCGCAGAGAGGTGGTGAGTATCCGTTGGCATACCAGGCAATAGAAAACATCAAGGACGCTGAAAGGGAAGCGGCTTTGATGGTTACAGAGGCCAGGAAGAAGGCCGCCCAGATGATGAAGGATGGCAGGGAAAAGGCCGATGCCATCATTGAAAAGGCCCAGAAAGAGGCCGAGGATAAAAGCCGCCATATGGTGGATGAGGCCAGGAAGTCCTGCGAGGAGGAGGTAGATAAGCTTAAGGAAAGGTACAGGGAGGAAGGCAGTTTCCTTGAGCAGTCGGCCGCTAGGAATATGGACCGGGCTGTTGATTTTATTGTGGAGAGGATAGTGACACAGTATGGCGAAAGTTGATGTAAAAAAGATGTCGGTTATTGCTCTCCGAAGGGATAAGGGTAAGCTTGTTGAGATTTTGCAGAAGCTGGGAAAGGTTGAGATAATAGACATAAGGGACAAGATACCCCAGGAGGAATGGAGTAAGCTTTTTGAAACCCATGAGAGCGCCAGGGAACTTAACGAGATACAGGGCAAGCTGGGAGAAGTGCAGTTTGCGCTGGAGTTTCTGGCAAAGTATGTTCCCGTCAAAAAGTCATTGTTTGCCGAAAAGGAAGTTTTTGACGAGGCCGCCATGGAAAAGCTGTCCCGCTCGGAAGAGCTGTGGGCGGCGGTTAAAGAGTGCAGGGACCTCGAGGCAAGGCTTAACGCTCTAAGAAGCGAGGAAATGAGGCTTCTAAGCACAGTGGAGCTTCTCAAGCCCTGGGAGGGGCTGGACATTCCTGTGCAGGAGATAAAATCCACCGAAAAGGTGGCCCTTTTCACCGGCAGCCTGCCGGCGGACGCGGTGGATACGGTTAAGGCGCAGCTTAACGAAAAGGTGCCAGAGAGTTCACTTCAAGTGGTAAGCACCGACAGGGAGCTTGCCTACGTGCTGCTTGTATATAGAAAGTCGATGGAGCAGCAGGTTTCGGAAATACTAAAGGACAATTCATGGAGCAAGATTGACCTGCCCCCGGTGGAGGGTACGCCGGCCCAAGCGATAGAGCAGGCGGCCAAGAAGCAAAAAGAGTTTGAAGATATAAGGCGGCAAATAGCGGAAAAAGCCGCCGGGCTTTCGGAACAAAGGCCCAACCTGGAAGTGGTGTATGACTACTACAACCTGGTTTCGAGTAGGGCAAGCGTTGCAAGGACCGCCGGCAACACCAGGGAAACCTTCTACATGGAAGGCTGGGTTGCGAAACCGGATATGGAAAGGATAGAAAAGGCCGTTCTTAAGAGGCTTCCCGAAGCCTACATCACTTTCAGCGATCCCGGCGAAGAGGACGATGTGCCGGTGGTGCTCAAAAACCCGGCCCTGGTGGAACCCTTCGAGATGATTACCGATTTGTACAGCCCCCCGGGCAAGGGTGACTTTGACCCCAATAAGCTGGTTTCAATATTCTACTTTATATTCTTCGGCATGATGATCAGCGACGCAGGGTACGGAATTGTACTGACACTTTTGGGGCTTTGGGCGCTCAAGACCCTTAAACCCAAGGGAATACTCAAAAAACTCATGGGGCTTATTACCCTGGGCGGTATTTCCACCGTTTTCTGGGGAGCCATGTTCGGCGGATGGTTTGGCGACCTTTTCAAGGCACGGCCGCTGTGGATGAACCCGCTGGACGACCCGATGAGCCTTCTTATGGTCAGCTTTGTACTGGGAATAATACAGATTTTTGTCGGCCTTGGAGCCGCCGCGTACAAGAACATTAAATCCGGTAACGTGCTGGATGCGGTATTCGACCAGGTTCTTTGGGCGGTACTGCTTGTAGGCCTTATCATGTTTGCGTTCCCGCAGCTGGGGGGAGTGGCGAAGGTAATATCGGCAGTGGGAGCCGTAGGCCTTGTGCTTACCCAGGGCCGAAGCAAGAAGAACATCTTTGGCAAGCTTACATCGGGAATCTTGAGCCTGTATGACGTTACGGGATACTTGAGCGATGTACTTTCCTATTCGAGGATACTTGCCCTTGGTCTTGCCACAGGAGTTATAGCCATGGTAATAAATACAATGGCCAAGATGCTTGGCGGAGGTATTATAGGCTATGTGCTTATGGCGGTGGCGCTGATTATAGGGCATGTATTCAATATAGCAATAAACGCTTTGGGAGCATACGTTCATTCCAGCCGTCTGCAGTACGTTGAGTTCTTCGGCAAGTTTTACGAAGGCGGCGGGAGAACCTTCAATCCTTTTATGGTGAAAACAAAATATACCAACTTAAAGAGTGAGGAGGAGTTTTAATGGAAGTATTGGAACTTAAACTAGCATTAACCCAAGGTCAGTTTCTGTCGGTTTTAGGTGCGGCCCTTGCAGTGCTTCTGGCGGGCATAGGCTCCGCGATAGGAGTTGGGATAGCGGGTCAGGCCGCTGCGGGCGTTGTTACCGAGGACCCGAGCAAGTTCGGCCAGACGCTGCTGCTGCAGGCGCTGCCGGGAACACAGGGTATATATGGTCTACTGACGGGATTTGTAATAATGCAAAAAATAGGACTTATCGGTGGGAATATTGCTGATGTTTCAACCACAAGCGGCCTTCTTATCCTTGCTGCGGCGCTTCCGATAGCCTTTGTGGGACTTTTCTCGGCCATTGCCCAGGGTAAGGCTGCTGCATCGGGCATGGGGATTGTTGCCAAAAGGCCCGAGGAGCTTGCAAAGGGTATAACCTACGCCGCGATGGTTGAGACCTATGCCGTGCTGGCGCTTCTTGCATCGATCCTTATGATATTCGGAATCAATATTTAAGGGAGTGTCCTAAATGGAGGGAATGGAGAGGATTAGAGAAAGCATATTGGCGGAAGCAAGGACACAGGCGGAAGCTATTATAAAGGAAGCCGAAGACAAGGTTAAGGAAATGGAGATTCAGGCCGAAAAAAGGGCGGAGGAATTAACCAAGAACCGCCTTGAAAGGGCGGAAGTAGAAGCCCAGGAGGCCCAAAAAAGGATGCTGTCCATGGCGGAGCTGGAGCTTAAAAAACAAAGCCTGGAAGCAAAACAATCCATTATAGACCAGGCCTTCGACAAAGCCCTTGTAAAGCTTAACAACCTCCCGGAGGAAAAATACGCCGCCATGATAGTTTCGGCTCTTGGCAGCGTTGGTATAAAAGGCGGGGAGGAACTGATTGTTCCGCCGCAGGACAGGGAGAAATTCCAAAAGGGCCTTTTGAAGAAGATAAACGACAAACTTGGTTTTGAACTGAAGCTGTCGGATGAAGACCGCGGCATACAGGGCGGTTTTATAGTGAAAGTTGATGGAGTGGAAATAAACAACTCCTTTGAAACATTACTCAGGATGGAGAGGGAGAAAGTAGAGAGCGAAATTGCGGATATCCTTTTCCAACAGTAAGGAGGGACCCCAATGAGGGATAAGATGTACCTATACGCAGTCGCCAGGGTAAAGGCCCTGGAAAACAACCTCCTTTCCAGAAGTACGGTGGACAGGATGCTGGAAGCCCCGGCTCCGGAAGAAGCCCTCAAAATCCTCGGGGAAACCGATTACGGCAACTATTTCGGAGAGGTGGATAACGTATACGACTTTGAAAAGGCCCTTGACCAAGGTTTAAGGGCGGCATACAAGGTAATAGACGATTCCACCGGGGACCGGAGGTTTACACTCCTTTCCAGGCTGAAATACGATTTCCACAACCTCAAGGTGCTCATGAAGGAAAAGTATCTCGGCGAAGACTACAGGTCCATCCTCTCCCATACCGGGTCAATAGGCGTGGAGACGCTGCGCAAGGCGGTGGACGACAAGAACATGACGGGGTTTAACCCGCATATCAGGGATGCCTATGAAAAGGCCGACACCGACTTCGAGCTGAACGGCGACCCAAGGAGAATAGACTTGATACTGGACCGCGGACTTTATGATTACATCTACGAACTGGCGGTCGAAATAGGGGATGAAGACCTTATTGACCTTGTGAAAACCGAGATTGACCTTTTGAATATCAACACGCTGCTTCGGGTAAGGAAGATGGGCGAAAGCGTAAGGCTGCTGGAGATGGCGCTCATAGACGGCGGCTTCCTGGACCGGTCGGTATTTTTAGGCGCCATGGGAGAGCCGGCAGGCAGCTTTGCGGATAGGCTGTCTTCCACCAGGTATGACAGGGTGGCGGTTGAAGGCATAGGGGCATGGATAGACACCGGCAGCTCCACCGTGCTAGAAAAAATGTCGGATGATTTACTCCTTAATATGGCTAAAAAAGGCAAGTACGCAGCCTTCGGTGTTCTGCCCATAATCGGGTACCTAAGGGCCAAGGAGAACGAGGTCCGGGTGGTCAGGATGATTATGGTGGGAAAGATAAACAGGATACCGGCGGACACTCTGCGGGAAAGGTTGCGTGATCTATATGTATAGGGTAGGAGTTATTGGAGACAGGGATACGGTGCTTGCTTTCAAAGCCCTCGGCGTGGATATCTTCCCGGTTGTAAGCCCCGAGGAAGCAAAAAAAGCCCTAAGGGCGATGGCGAGGGAAAAGTACGCGGTTATATTTGTAACCGAGCAGGTATCCGTCCAGATTGATGATATGATAGGCGAATACGAAAACGAAGTCCTTCCTGCCATAATACCGATACCCAACAACCAGGGTTCTCTTGGTGTAGGGCTGAAGAGGATAAGAGAATCCGTTGAAAGGGCCATAGGAGTGGATATATTCTTCGAAAGAGAGGGAGAAGAGAATTGAAACAAGGTAGAATAACCAAAGTTTCCGGTCCCCTGGTAATGGCTGAAGGCCTCGAAGACGCCAAGATGTTTGACGTTGTAAGGGTTGGTAGGCAGCGCCTGATAGGGGAAATAATAGAGCTGAGAAGCGGTGTGGCCTCGATACAGGTTTACGAGGAAACCGCGGGCCTAAGCCCGGGAGACCCGGTAGAGGGCACCGGAGCCCCGCTAAGCGTTGAACTGGCTCCCGGTATGATGGAAGGTATCTTTGACGGTATACAGCGGCCGCTGGACCTTATAAAGGAAAAGGTCGGGGCGTATATCACCAGGGGCGTTGAAGTCCCGGCCCTGGACCATGAAAAGAAATGGGACTTCGTACCCACCGCAAAGGTCGGGGACGAGGTCACCGGCGGGGACATACTGGGGGTTGTCCAGGAAACCATACTGGTGGAGCACCGGGTAATGGTTCCCCACGGCATAAAGGGTAAAATCAAGAAAATAAACTCGGGCCCGGCCACAATTGTGGATACAATTGCCGAGATTGAAACGGAAGACGGGGTCAAAGAGGTGCAGATGCTGCAGAAGTGGCCGGTAAGAAAGATAAGGCCCTACAAGGAGAAACTGCCTCCCGTCCAGGCAATGACCACCGGCCAGAGGGTTATAGACATGTTTTTCCCGGTGGCAAAGGGCGGGGTTGCATGCATCCCGGGACCCTTTGGCAGCGGTAAGACGGTGGTGCAGCACCAGCTGGCCAAGTGGGCGGAAGCGGACATTGTTGTGTACATTGGCTGCGGCGAGCGCGGGAACGAAATGACCGACGTGTTGATGGAGTTCCCGGAGCTAGTGGACCCGAAGTCGGGGGAGCCGCTCATGAAGCGTACCGTGCTTATAGCCAACACCTCCAACATGCCGGTTGCGGCCAGGGAGGCATCGATATACACCGGCATAACCATTGCCGAGTACTTCAGGGACATGGGCTACAGCGTCGCCCTGATGGCGGACTCCACGTCAAGGTGGGCGGAGGCCCTGAGGGAAATGTCCGGCCGTCTTGAGGAGATGCCCGGCGAGGAAGGTTACCCGGCATACCTGGCATCCCGTATCGCCGAGTTCTACGAGCGGGCGGGAAGGGTTGTATGCGCCGGGAGCCAGCACCGTGAAGGCTCGGTAACCGCCGTAGGAGCGGTATCACCCCCCGGCGGCGACCTGTCCGAGCCGGTTACCCAGGGTACGCTGCGTGTTGTAAAGGTGTTCTGGGCACTGGACGCATCCCTTGCGTACAGCCGTCACTTCCCGGCGATAAACTGGCTTACCAGCTACTCGCTTTACCTGGATACGCTGGAGAACTGGCTGAAGGAAAACGTAAACCCCGAATGGGGCGAACTGCGTGCCGAAGCAATGAGGCTGTTGCAGCTTGAGTCGGAGCTGCAGGAGATAGTGCGGCTGGTGGGTATAGACGCGCTGTCGGTCAAGGACAGGCTGGTACTGGAGGTAGCCAAGTCCATCAGGGAAGACTTCCTGCACCAGAACGCGTTCCACGAGGTGGACACCTACGCGTCGCTCAAAAAACAGTTCGAGATGCTAAAGACCATCCTGGTGTTCTACCACGAGGCGGAAAAGGCCATGGAAGCCGGTGCTTCCTTTAAGGACGTGGAGACCCACCCGGTGAGGGAGAGGATATCCAGGATGAAATACTACAAGGAAGAAGAGATGGACAAGATAGAGGCTGTCAAGGACGAGGTAAAGAAGGCACTGGAAAGCCTGGTTTCGGAAGAAGGGGGTGGGCTGAGTGCTTAAGGAATACAGAACCGTTAGGGAAGTTGCGGGTCCGCTTATGCTGGTTGACGGGGTAGACGGAGCCCGTTACGACGAACTGGTGGAGATAGAACTTAAGGGCGGCGAGCTCCGAAGGGGCAAGGTGCTGGAGGTAAACGGCGACAAAGCCCTCATACAGCTGTTCGAGGGTTCCTCCGGTATTAACGCCAACGAGTGCAAGGTAAGGTTCCTGGGCAAGGGAATAGAGCTGCCGGTATCACTGGATATACTGGGCCGTGTATTCGACGGTTTCGGAAGGCCGAGGGACAACGGGCCGAAGATTATACCCGAAAAAAGGCTTGACATAAACGGCGCACCGATAAACCCCACCGCCAGGGACTATCCCTCGGAATTCATACAGACCGGTGTATCGGCAATAGACGGGCTTAATACGCTGGTTAGGGGACAGAAGCTGCCCATATTCTCCGGGTCGGGTCTTCCCCACTCGCAGCTTGCGGCGCAGATAGCCCGTCAGGCGAGGGTGCTGGGCACCGAGAGCAAGTTCGCCGTTGTGTTCGCAGCCATAGGGATTACCTTCGAGGAGGCCAACTACTTTATAGAGGACTTCACAAGAACAGGGGCCATAGACCGTTCGGTACTGTTCATAAACCTGGCCAACGACCCGGCCATAGAGCGTATCGCAACGCCCAGGATGGCGCTTACCGCGGCGGAATACTTGGCCTATGAGAAAAACATGCACGTCCTGGTAATCCTGACCGATATAACCAACTACTGCGAAGCCCTAAGGGAGATTTCGGCGGCCCGTAAGGAGATACCCGGCAGAAGGGGTTATCCCGGTTACATGTATACCGACCTCTCCACCATTTACGAGAGGGCCGGAAGGCTTATAGGCGCGGAAGGCTCGGTCACCCAGATACCGATACTGACCATGCCGGAGGACGACAAGACCCACCCGATACCCGACCTTACCGGTTATATTACCGAGGGGCAGGTTATCCTAAGCAGGGAACTGTACCGCAAGGGTGTTATGCCGCCCATAGACGTTCTGCCGTCGCTGTCCCGGCTTAAGGACAAGGGTATCGGCAAGGGCAAGACCAGGGAAGACCACGCCGATACCATGAACCAGCTGTTTGCAGCCTACGCGAGGGGTAAGGAAGCCAAGGAGCTTGCGGTAATCCTCGGCGAGGCGGCCCTCAGCGATACCGACAAGCTGTTTGCGAAATTTGCCGATGAGTTCGAGAAGAGGTACGTTTCCCAGGGTGAATACGAAAACCGCTCCATAGAGGAAACGCTGCAGATAGGCTGGGACCTTTTGGCCATACTGCCCAGGGCGGAGCTTAAGCGAATCAGGGACGAGTACCTTGACAAATACCTGCCCGAGAAAAAGGAGTTGTAGGCCGTGGAAATACGAGTCAATCCAACCCGGATGGAGCTTTCAAAGCTCAAGAAAAGAATTGTGGTTGCGAGGAGAGGCCATAAGCTCTTGAAGGACAAACAGGACGAGCTTGTCAAGAAATTCATCGATATGGTGAAGGAGAACAAGAGCCTCCGGGAGGAAGTGGAGAAGGAGCTTCAAGACGCCTTTGGACACTTTGTAATGGCCAGGACGCTCATGTCGGACCAGGTACTGGAGGAGAGCCTCATGTACCCGGTGGGCAAGGTGGATATCAAGGTGGCCCAGAGGAACGTGATGAGCGTGCGCATTCCGGATATAAATATAGTCTCCGGCGGCGATGAGAAGGACGACAATGGGAAAAGCCCCTTTGCCTACGGTTTCGCCGGCACCTCCGCAGAGCTGGACCGTTCCATTTCGATTTTGGCGGGGATACTTCCAAAGCTTCTCAAGCTGGCGGAGCTGGAGAAGGGCTGTCGGCTTATGGCCATTGAGATAGAAAAGACCCGGCGCAGGGTGAACGCGCTGGAGTATGTAATGATACCATCAATGGCGGAGAAGATAAAATACATCACGATGAAGCTGGACGAGAACGAGAGGGGCAACGTTACCCGGCTGATGAAAGTCAAGGACATGATGATGGAAAAATAATAAAGTATAGACAAGGGGACGGTTCTCGTGTCTGCGTAGGGATAGACAAGGGAACCGTCCCCTTGTCTGTCCCTGTCTATGCGGGGTGAGAGTATGAAGAGAAAGGATATAACGCCCCTTAAGTATGTGGGCCTAATACTGCGGCTGGGGCTTTCCATGGCGCTGCCGGTTGTTTTTGGGGTGCTTGCGGGAAGATACCTGGACCGGCGGCTGGGCACCGGAGGAGTACTGCTGGTTATTTCAATAGCCATTGGCATTTTAACATCCTTCAGAAACCTGTACCATCAAGCAAATAAAATTACCGGCAAAAAATAGCCGGTTTTTTTATTTTGCATAAAATGATTGTGGGAAACTCATGCCCGAACAGGCAAGTTTTACAATAGCAAATGTGGTATATGGAAGAAATCTATTATGAAATACTAGTATAAACGGGGACCTAAAAGAGCGGCGTGCGTCGGGCGGTATATTTTACCGGGTTTGGGCAATAATCGAAAAGGCTTAAATCCCGGGAGGTGGATGCTTTGAAAAGAAAAGTAATTTTTGCTGCGGCGTTATCGGTTTTTTTATGTGCTGTATTCGTGGTTTCCAACGCGGTCAGCGTGTTCCGGACCCAGGCGGGGGGCGGGGACATGCTTGTCAAGGCCTTTGGCTGTTCCGGGGCCGCCATAGTGGAGACCAATATCAATGCATATGCTTCGGCGACGGATGTTTTCCTGGACAAGGACGAGGTTGTCGAAATGGTTAAATCCCTTGCCGAAGGGCTGGACCTTGACTATGAACAAGCCGAAAGGGTGGAAAATTTCAGCGAAGATTACAACCAGCTTTCGGTCATCGGGAAAAATGAAAAAGGGTACAGCGTTGTCATAATCGTGCATTCGATGGACTTTACAGGCATTGAAGACGGGCCGGGAGGCTTTGAGAGCAACATAGTGGTTGATGTCGCCCTGGGCAGCGACCTGGAAGAACTGCCGCATATCGAAAGAAAAGTGAAAGACCTGGTGGAGGGGTATATGGAAGGGGCCCGCACCAACTGCTGCATAGTGGGCAGTTACGCCGAAAAAGTTCCCCGGGACAGCATCGAGGCAATCATAGGTTCCATTTTGCAGTCGGCCGGCGCATCGGAGGTGGAAAGGGCCGTATATGACGATTTTGTCAGCGTATCCGCCTATACGCCCGATATTGGCCGCTACGTTGAAATGAGGGAAAACAGGGTAAACCTGAATGTTGCGATGAGGTACAATTCCTTTGAAGGCAAGACCTACATATGGCTTGGTTCTCCGGTCATATCCCTGGAATACTAAGCGGTTTAACAGAACGGGAGGATGCAAATTGCCAAAATTAGTAGTAGAGACCGGGCCCCCGCTGAAGGGGACTGTTAGGATAAGCGGCGCAAAAAACGCAGTACTGCCAATCATAGCTGCAAGCCTTTTATCAAGCGACAGGTGTATACTGGATGAAACCCCGATGCTGGACGACGTGGAGATAATGTGCGAAGTCCTGGTATCGCTTGGAGCGGATATTAAAAGGGTCTCGGGCGGCAGGATTGAGATAAATTCAAAGGGAATAGACAACCATGAAGCGCCCTACGAACTGGTACGGCGGATGAGGGCGTCCTTCCTTGTGATGGGTCCAATGCTGGCCCGGCTGGGGAAGGCAAGGATATCCCTGCCGGGGGGATGCGCCATTGGAACAAGGCCCATAGACCTGCATCTTAAAGGTTTCAGGGCCATGGGGGCGGAAATAACCCTCGGCTACGGTTACGTGGAGGCCAAGGCGGACCGGCTTAAGGGGGAAAGGATTTACCTGGACTTTCCCAGCGTAGGGGCCACCGAGAACATAATGATGGCCGCCGCCCTGGCGGAGGGTAGGACGGTGATAGAAAACGCCGCCGAAGAGCCGGAGATAGTGGACCTGGCTAATTTCATAAACAAAATGGGCGGCGAAATAAAGGGCGCGGGCACCGACACCATAAGGATAGACGGGGTAAAGGAACTGGGTGGCGCGGTCCATACGGTGATTCCCGACAGGATTGAGGCGGGGACCTTTATGATTGCCGGGGCCATTACCGGGGGAGACATTATAGTGGAAAATATTGTTTTATGCCACCTTATGCCCATTATAGCAAAGCTTAGGGAGGCCGGCGTGACGGTGGAAGAACTGGGCAACAGCGTGAGGGTGCAATGCGACGGGAGGGTGGATGCGGTGGATATAAAAACACTGCCCTACCCGGGGTTCCCGACCGATATGCAGGCGCAGATGATGGCCCTTATGAGCGTTGCCAGGGGCACCAGCATAATAATAGAAACGGTTTTTGATAACAGGTACATGCATGTAAACGAGCTGCGCAGGATGGGGGCTTGCATAAAAATAGACGGCAGGAGCGCGGTGGTGCAGGGGGTGCCGGAGCTTACCGGGGCGAGGGTTAAGGCCACCGACCTGAGGGCGGGGGCGGCCCTGGTGCTGGCGGGCCTGGCTGCCCGGGGCCAGACCGAGATATACGACATCCACCACCTTGACCGGGGCTACCACAACCTGGACAAAAAGCTGCGGGACCTGGGCGCCATAATCCATAGGGTTGATTAAGAAAAAGTGAGTTCAGCTTCATGAAAACCCGCTTTACTAAACCATTTTTAGCATATGCTTATTATTCGTGAAGCCGTATTAAGCCGGGTAATTGAGTCTTTTATTAAGAAAGGGACATACCGCTTTCGGTATGTCCCCTAATTTTTTTATTCGTGCTGGCGGGCTTCGCCGCCGATGGGTTCAATCCTTAACACTCTTGCCACCGATTTGTATACAAGTACCGTAAGGGCCGAGTTTGCAGTCGCCTTTATAAGGTTAAAGGGTACTATGATGGGCACAATCATTGCCTTTACCGCCTCAACGGGTACTCCCAGGAACTTGGTGGTGAAATAAAGGTTAAGCGGTATCATTATAAGGGTCATGCCAAGGGTGCCCGCCGCAAGGGCCAAAATGGCTCCCTTGAAAGTGTGTACCTTCCTGTAAATAAGGCCTGCCACCAAAACCATGGTGCCGGTGGCGACCATATGCATTATCGCCCCGATCCAGCCGCTTCCCGCGCTGACGGTGGTTGCCTGGAACAGCGAAACCGCGGCGGTTATCAACAGTCCCGCGCCCGGGCCGTACAAAAATGCGCCTATAAGGGCGGGAACGTCCCCCGGTTCGTATTCTAAAAAGGGTGCCGATGGAATGATTGGAAACCTAATGGTCAGCATCAGCAGTATTGACAGTGCGGAAAGCAGTGCCAGTTTTACAATTCTGTTTAAGTCTTGATTCATTGCAATTTACCTCCCTGAAAATTAAAATTCCCCGCAATATAATCTCAGGGAAATAAAAAAATCAATCTTCTCCCATCCAGACTATACTGTCGGCCCCGGAATCGCACCGGGTCAGCGTGAGCTCGCGGGCTAGCGGACCTTATCCGCATTACCGCCGGTCGGGAATTTCACCCTGCCCTGAAGATTATATTTGGTTTTCCTAAAAAATATAATAGCATCGAGACATTGCGATGTCAAGGGCCGGGAAAAGTATCCCGGCCGTATCATACTTTAATTTAATGGCACAATAAAGTATAATAGGATAAAATACCAAGGATAGGAGGGAGCGAAATGATAGAACTTCTCAAGAAAAGAAGAAGCATTCGCAAATACAAAAAGGTACCGCTGGAGGGGGATAAACTGGACAACCTGGTAAAGGCGCTGCTGCTTTCGCCCTCGGGCAGCAACCAGAGGCCCTGGGAATTCATACTGGTAACCGACAGGGACCTCCTGGAAACCCTGTCAACGGTGAGAAAGGGCAGCTCGGTTTTCTTAAAGGATGCGGCGCTGGGGATAGTGCTGCTGGGAGAATCCGACCGCCGGGATACCTGGATAGAGGATACAACCATAGCCGGCATACTGGCACAGCTTACCGCCCATTCGATGGGGCTTGGCTCCTGCTGGATACATATAAGGAACAGGATGTATGACAGTACAAAGAGTGCCGAACAGTTTGTCAAGGAACTGCTGGAGATACCGGAACAAAGGAGCGTTGAGTCAATAATAGCGGTGGGCTACCCCGACGAGCAGAAGGAACCTTACCGGGAGGAGGACCTGCAGTACTCCAAGGTTTTCATGAACAGGTACGGCCTGCAGTACCGGTAAAGGAACAACCTATCATCCTTCCCCGCTTGATTCATACTCGAATTTGATATAGCATAGTTACTGTAGAATAAAAGGGGGGGAGGTTGAAACAGTGGAAAAAAACGTAGAAATTCCCGAAACCGAAACTACAAGGATGGACGCCAGAAGGAAAAAGCAAAGGACCAGGAAAATTCTCATCAACATAGTCCTGTTCATAGCAAGCGCAGGGGTGTGGTGCGCCGCTGTTTATTACGGCTACACCTATGCCAAGGACTACATTGACACCTCCATTAGAAACGTGCAGCAGCAAAACGCGATGAATATACAGCAGCTTACCGAAAGGATGGAAGCGCTGGGCCAGGAGATAGCCGGGCTGAGGGAGAGCATAGAGGAGGCGGATTCTACCATATCCGATTCCACTTCGGTACAAAGGCGCATAGATAGAAAGCTGGAGGACCTGGAGGACCAGCTGGAGGAACTGGAAAGGGCGCTGGAGATATTAAAGGAGGCCCCCAATGTTTAAGTTAAACGTGTTCATGGCTTTCCTGGCCGCGCCCTTTTTGGCCCTTTTCCTGGTGTGCTCGGACTTTGCGGAAGAAAGCAATATGCTCCAATTTCCCGCCGCCGCCCTGGAAGAAGGGGCGGTTATGCTGCAGCAGGAGACAGAAATTTTAAGGCAGAGCATAGGGGACCTTGGAATGCTGGCCCGCGCGCAGGTGGACATTTTTTCCGAGCAGTATGAAAGCCTGTCCGCCCTGACAGAAAAAAGCGTGTCCCACAGGAAGCTGTCCAACGATATATACGAGCAAAAGATACTGGAAATGCTGGGGCCTACCGTTTCCGCCCATATTTCGGACAACAACGAGATAAAGATTTTCAAGCTGGCGGAACTGGGCTACCGCGGTTTTATCGCCAAGGTAAAGCTCTTTGAGCCCAAGTCCTTTAGGGTGGTGCTGGCCCAGGACACGCTGGGCAAGCTGGAGACCACCTCCGAAGCGGCCAAAAGAACCGGGGCGATGCTGGCAATAAACGGCGGCGGTTTTTACACCGAGATTAGAAACGGCCAAACCTACGCCCAGATGATAGGCAATACGGTGATAGACGGCAAGCTGGTGGAACCCTTCAACGGCTACCCCGGGGATTTGTTCTTTGCGGGGATAAACAAAAAGGGCCAGGTAATAGGTACGGTGCCCAAAACCGAAAAGGACCTTACCGCGCTGAAACCCTACCAGGGGGTAAGTTTTATACCGGTGCTGTTAAAGGACGGCAAGAAGGTTGAGATACCCGAGAAATGGAAGACCACCAAGCAGCCCAGGACCATAATAGGCAAGTACGCCAACGACGACCTCATTATGATAGTAATAGACGGGCGGCAGGGGGACTGGAGCGTCGGGGTTACGCTGGAGCACCTGCAGGACAAGCTGCTTGAACTGGGCGTCAAGGAGGCCTACAACCTGGACGGCGGCGGCTCCAGCACCATGTACTTCAACGGGGTGGTGCTGAACAGGCCCTCGGACGGCAAAGAGCGCCCGGTGGTAAACAACATCATAGTGCTGCCATAGAAGTTAAGGGGGACGGTCCCTGCGAGGTACAGGTGCCGGGCACCGGGTATTAAGCGGCGCATCACCGGTGGCGGCCGGCAGCCCGCAGCCGGTGGGTATCAAGGAATCCGTCTCCCTTTAGCGTTTTGAAAGGAGAAAACCATGGAAAGCAAAGAGAAATGTCCGGAATGCGGCTGCAAGGAGATAGGCCGGGGGAAGATGTCGGGATACGCATGCATGGTGCCCGAGGGCAGGGTGTTTGCGTCGTCGGCCTTAATAGCCGAGGTGTGTACCGACTGCGGGCTTATACTTCGCCTAAAGGTGGAAAAACCCCATAAATTCAAGCGGAAATAAAAAGAGGGGAACATCATGACAAAAACGGGAAAGAATCCCGAGTTCGCGGCCGGCGGGGCGGCAGGGGATACAAGGCACAAGATAGGGCTTGCCGGGGCCGTGGAGATAATAATCGGCACGGTAATAGGCTCGGGAATATACATAATGATAGGTCCGCTGGCGGCCGCCGCAGGTCCCGGCCTTTTTTTGTGCTACCTTATTGCGCTTGTCGTTGCGGTGGCGGCGTCAATATGCTATGCCCAGGTGGCATCGGTCTTCCCGGCCACCGCCGCTACTTACCGTTACACCAAGATGTTCTACGGCGACTTTATAGGGTTTGCAGTGGGATGGTTCAGGCTGGTGGGATCTTTTTGCGGCCTGGCACTGATGAGCAGCGGGTTCGCCGATTACGTGTCGGTGTACCTGGCGGTGGACAAAAGGATTACCGCCGCCGCGGCGCTGACGGTTATCCTGGTAGTCAACCTGCTGGGCATCAAAACCACCCAAAGGGTTGTGCAGTTCCTTGTTATAGCAGTCATGGGCGGCCTCGCGCTGTTCTGCGGTTTCGGTGCGCCGCACGTAAGGCTAAGCAACCTCACCCCGTTGTGGGGAGCGGGAGCAGGCACCATATTAAAGGGCAGCATGTCAGCCTTTTATGCGTACACCGGGCTGTATATTGTGGCCGAGGTGGGGGACGAGGTGCAAAACGCCCAGAAGAACATTCCACGGTCCATTATTATTTCATCGGCGGTAGTGGGCCTTTTGTACCTTGGTACAACGCTTACCTTTGCCGGGGGACTGGGCTGGGACACCATCAAGGCCCTGAGGCCAAACCTGGCTCAGGCGGCGGGGCTAATGCTAAACCCATGGGTGGCGGCGCTGGTGCAGTTGGGGGCCATTCTGGCCATTATCACCCCGATGAATGCATCCTATATGGCAAGCAGCAGGTCGCTGTACAGCCTGGCGGTGGACGGAATGATGCCGCGTATTCTTTCAAGGCTCAACCGGTACAATGTTCCGGGGCTTGCGACAATAACTATATACATTCCCGCGCTGCTTGTAGTGGTGCTGGACCTACCGGTACTTTTCCTGGGCACCGTAAGTTCCATAGTACTGTTAAGCAGTATGACCCTTGTGGCCGGGGCATGTCTTATGCTGAAGAGAAAGTACCCGGAGGAGTTCCAAAGGGCTCCCTTCAGGCTGGCGGATACCGCCCTTAAGATACTGCCGGTTTTCACGGTAATGGCCGCGGTGCTGCTGACGATAGTCTCGCTGGTGGAGGATTTGCTTATACTGTACTCCTTCGGTTTCTGGACGCTGGCGGGGTGGGTATACTATTACGTATGGCAAAGGAGCCGCAAGCGCAGGGCACAACTTAAGCCTACCCGTTAACCATATAGGGATGTGCCGAATATACTAAAAAAAAGGCACATCATTTTATAAGGAGATGGTTGGGTATGGCAAATATGCAGCTGCCTGTCTTGGTCAATACGCAGAGGGTTAAGGAACCGCGGCTGGACCTTTATTACCCGGTGGTGCACGGCCTAAAAAATATTGCAGTGCAGCGCAGGATAAATTATGCAATACAGAATCTGGTGAAAAAGATGCTGTCCGACCAGGGGTATTATTCAAACCCAAGGACCCAGGTTACGGCATCCTACGAGGTAAAGACAAACGAGCGAGGGGTACTCAGCCTTTCGCTTAACAATTACGCCTTTGCCGGCGGAGCCCACGGGATGACCATAATAAAATCCCTTACCTTTGATGTTTGTACCGGAAGGATATACAGCCTGGCCGACCTTTTCAAGCCGGGAAGCGATTACCAGAAAGTGCTGTCGGCCATCATAGAAAAGCAGATAAAGGAGAGGGAAATACCGGTAATAAACGAGTTTACCGGTATAAAGCCGGACCAGGACTATTATATCGCGGATAAGGTGCTGGTTGTATACTTCCAGCTTTACGACCTTACGCCCTATGCCTACGGCTTCCCCGAGTTCCCGATTACGATGTACCAGGTAGAGGATATTGTTGACGAGAACGGGCCGCTGGGAAGAATGATACCGGCTATTGGGATTTAAGCTGCAGTCCGTAGTTGGGAGTTGGCAGGCGTCAGGGTACAAAAAAAGACAGGAGAACCGTCCCCCTGTCTTACTGGTGGAGGAAAACCCGGGGCCGGTGTAGAATAATTCCAAATGGAGAATTTTTATTGTCCGGGGCGGGATGCCGAATATACCGGTTTGCCCTGGACAATATAGTAGTGGACAAACTTTCAGAAAAAATAACCAATCGCAAAGAGGGGATTAGCTCAAATGAACAAGCAGGAAAAGGAAAGAGTATGGCAGGGTTTTTGGCAGCTGGCCGACCCTAAGATTTGGATAGCTTCCACCGTTCCCATGCTGGTGGCGGCGGCCCTTGCCTACGGCAATACCGGGCGGTTCCATATCGGCTGGTTTTTGCTTTCGGTGGCGGGGATTTACCTTATTGAAACGGGCAAAAACGCAATAAACGAGTACGTGGACTATAAGTCGGGAGCGGACCGGAACGTGACGCCGGAAAACAGGACGCCCTTCAGCGGGGGCAAAAAAACAATCGTGGACGGGAAACTAACCCTTGGCGAGGTAAAGGTTATATCCTACGGCACAATGCTGGCGGCCTGTGCCATAGGGCTGTTTATAGTGCTCTACCGCGAGTTTGACGTGCTCTGGATAGGCCTTGCCGGGGTTTTCTTGTCGGTTTTTTACAGCGTTCCGCCCTTTAGCTTTGCATACTCCGGCCTGGGGGAACTGGCGGTGGGGTTAACCTTCGGACCCCTGATTACCACCGGTATGTACCTGGTGCTGACCGGTTCGGTGCAGCCGGAGGTGGTGGCGGCGTCAATCCCCATTGGTTTTTTGATTGCCAATGTTCTGTGGATTAACCAGTACCCGGACTATGAAGCGGACAAAAAGGCCGGAAAGCATAACTGGGTGGTACGGATGGGCAAGGAACGGGGCGTAAGGGTGTATGCGGCACTTTTTGCGATGGCCTACGCGATGTTCCCGGTGCTAGCCCTTCTTTACCGGAACCCGGTATGGCTGTTGGGGCTTGTCAGCATCCCTGTGGCGGTGCGATCGGTAAAGGTAGCCAAAAGGGAGTTTAACTATACTCCAAGGCTTATCCAGGCAAACGCCGGGACAGTGCAGGTTTATCAAATAACCGGTATAATAATGGTGATAGCAGCCCTTTCAAACCGGTTTATTAGTATTTGAAGGAGAGGTGTACATATATGAATGGCTTGGAGGACCACAGGAATTTTCTAAAAGGTTACCTATGGGACCGTTGGGACGACTTAGAAAGGGACCAGCAGAAGGGTTTGCCGGCCCCGCCGCCCCAGAAACCCTACGACGGGGATGCGGCCTTTGTAGACCTTGTGGCGCGAAAGGACATAACGGTGGGAAACATGCCGCTTATAAACGCCCTGGAGCGAAGAAGAAGCTGCAGGAAATTCACCGGGCAGCCCCTAAGCCTGGAAGAACTGTCCTTCCTTCTATGGGCGGTGCAGGGTGTTACCGGTGACAGGGAGGACAGGAGGACCGCCCCGTCGGCCGGGGCACGACATCCCTTTGAAACATACCTGGCGGTCATGAACGTGGAGGGCGTAAAACCCGGGCTGTACAGGTACCTGCCAGTGGAACACCGGCTGCTTGTTATGGACCGCCCGGAGGAGCTGGACCGGAAAGTGGTGGAAGCCTGCAAGGGGCAAAGCTTTACAGCGGACGGGGCGGTGGTTTTTATGTGGACGGTGCTTCCCTATCGCGCTGAATGGCGATACAGCCTTATTGCCCACAAAATGATAGCGGTGGATGCGGGTCACCTGTGCCAGAACCTTTACCTTGCATGCGAGTCCGTCGGCGCGGGAGCCTGCGCCATAGGGAAGTATGCGCAGGATAAAATGGACGCGCTTCTCGGGGTTGACGGGACCGATGAATTTGCGATATACGCAGCGGTGGCAGGAAAGGTATAACAACTACGGAGGATGTATTTTATGAGGTTTGGCGGAGTAATATTCGATATGGACGGCACGCTGCTGGATACCATTGAGGACCTGGCCAGCTGCATGAACAGGGTTCTGGAGCGGTACGGCTATCCCGCCCACCCGGTGGATTCTTACCGGTATTTCGTGGGCGAAGGTATGGAAATGCTGGTTAGAAGAGCCCTTCCCGACGGCCGGGACGACCGGGAAACGGTGGCTAGGTGCCTTGCCGACATGCATAAGGAATACGGCTCGGGATGGGCGTGCTGTTCAAAACTCTACCCGGGAATTGGGGAACTCCTTGACTTCCTGGAGGATAATAGGATTCCGAAGGCCGTGCTGTCCAACAAGCCGGACGGCTTCACCAAGGACATGGCCGAAGCTTTACTGGGGCAGTGGACCTTTTTTGAAATAAGGGGGGAGAGGCCGCCCACCCCAAGGAAACCCGACCCTGCCTCTGCGCTGGAGATAGCCGCCGGGATGGGTGTCCCGCCGCAGCGTGTTCTTTACCTGGGGGACAGCGGTATCGATATGCAGACCGCTGCCAGGGCGGGAATGTACCCGGTAGGGGCACTGTGGGGTTTTAGGAGCGCCGACGAGCTTAAACTAAACGGGGCCAAGGCGCTGGTAAAAAACCCCCGGGAGCTTATATCCATTATATCCGGAGAGCCATGTAAAATCTAAGTGTAAAATTCCCGGCACGGGAAAAGCTATTTAGTGTCAGGGGGCTCCTTGAATTGTCACGGTGGCCGCCGCAAGCCTTTGAATGCTGCCGGCGCCCTGGAATCATGGGGCCCTTGGCGCTAATTCAGCTTATAAAGGGGAGTGACGGGAATGGGCCAAAGAATAAACCTCCTGGTGTTTAGCGGGGACTATGACAAACTCTATGCCGCGCTTCTTATAGCCAACGGCGCACGGGATATGGATATGGACGTGTCCATGTTTTTTGCTTTTTGGGGCTTACTTGTAATGCGGGACCCGGAGAGAATGGACAGCGAGGGCAAAAGCGCCTATGAAAAGATGTTTGGAGCGGTGACGCCCAAGGGGCCTGAGGACTTAAGCCTGTCCAGGATGAACATGATGGGCATAGGCAAGTCCATGATGCTGGATATGATGAAGGAGGATAATGCCCCCAGCCTTAAAGATTTGCTGGACGGGGCACGCAAGAACAAGGTCAAGTTTTACGGCTGTAAGCTGTCCGCCGAGGTTATGGGCTTCAAAAAGGAGGAGCTGCTGCCGGAGCTGGAGATTGTGGATGTGAAGGCCTACATACAGGATGCCGTTAATTCCGACATGCAGCTTTTTATCTAATCAAGGGGACGGTTCTTATGATTGCAATCATAAGAACCGTCCCCTTGATTACCCTTGATTACTTATAGTTTTCCGCTGCAGCCCAGCACATTCCTTATCTTATGGGCCACCATCTTCTTTATGGCTTCCCTGGCGGGGCCAAGGTATTTCCTCGGGTCGAACACCGACGGGTTTTCGGCCAGGTACTGCCTAATGGCGGCGGTCATCGCCAGCCGCAGGTCGGTATCTATGTTTATCTTGCACACTCCCATTTGGGCAGCCCTTCTCAGCATGTCCTCGGGGACACCCTTGGCGCCCGGTATGTTGCCGCCGTATTTGTTGCAAAGGTCCACGAACTCGGGAAGCACCGTGGACGCCCCGTGCAGGACCAGCGGGAATCCCGGCAGCAGGGAGCTTATCTTTTGGAGCCTGTCAAAGTCCAGCCTGGGTTCCCCCTTGAACTTGTACGCGCCGTGGCTTGTTCCTATGGCTATGGCCAGAGAATCTATGCCGGTCCTTTCAACAAACTCCACCGCCTGGTCCGGGTCGGTGAAGGTGGCTTCCCTTTCGCTCACACTGACGTTGTCTTCTATCCCCGCCAGTTTCCCCAGCTCGGCTTCCACCACCACACCCCTGGAATGGGCATAATCCACCACTTTTTTTGTAATTTCTATGTTCTCCTCAAAGGGATACTTTGAACCGTCAATCATTACCGAAGTGAAGCCGTCGTCTATGCAAGACTTGCAAACCTCAAAGTCCTCGCCGTGGTCAAGGTGAAGCACCACCGGAAGCCCGGTATCCTCCACCGCCGCCTCCACCAGCTTTCTCAGGTAAATGGGCTTGGCATATTTGCGGGCACCGGCGGAAACCTGAAGTATAAGCGGCGCCTGTTCTTCCTTTGCGGCATCCACGATGCCCTGTATTATCTCCATATTGTTGACGTTGAAGGCCCCCACCGCATATTTGCCCTGGTAGGCCTTTTGAAACATATCGGTAGAAGTAACAAGTGGCATAAAAAAACCTCCTTCATAGTGGTATGGGGACACATAACAAATCCCGCTTTGCGGATGAATGCCCCCGACTGACAGGTTATCGGGTTGGCAACATACACAGGTCATGGGTCATAGTAAGAGTAATCTGCGGAGCGCTTAAAAAAAGACAGCGCTTGCTGCGGAATGTTCCCCTGTCAACCCATATAATAGTATATAACAAATGTATTGGAAAATACAGGGCATATTTACGACATCAGCCTCGCCCTTGCAAATAATGCCGTGTGTGTAGCAAATAATAAGATTTTCTGGAGGAATATCCGTTTTTTGGTCGAATATTTATAAACAGCCGTTGGAGGCTGCAG
>CZCB01005158.1_pt1 | contig 22095 bp, 18 predicted proteins | sample 591991 | NCBI WGS metagenome assembly CZCB01 (sample SAMEA3556809, study PRJEB10932) | anaerobic digester metagenome
ATCGTATTTCCTGCACAGATTTCTTACCCATACTATTAGCTCACCCATTATCTCGACACTGGTAAATCCACCGCCGCCCACTACAAAGGTCAACATCTCCCTCCTCCTATTCGGATCCCCTTCCTTTACAGCGAGCTCGAACATATGGGTGATATGCTTTTGAATCCTCTTTGCATCCTCCAAGGACCACAGTGGGAAGGAATGATTCTCCATACCCTCTATATTGAAATAGGCCGGCTCACTGCCAACCCCGATAATGAGATAATCAAAATAATATTGGGCCGTCTCCGAGTAAAGCTTTTTTTCCTTTAGGTCGGCTCCTATAATCCGGTCTTTTATAAAATCCACCTTGGTATATTCCAGAACATGCTCAATGGACACCTTTACCCCATGGGGCTCAATGCCATATCCCGCAACTTCGTGAAGCTCCGTGAGTAATGTATGATAATCGTTCTGATCTATCAAGGAAATCTTGACATCGTCACGCTTTTTAATATATTTATGAAGGGTTTTGGCAGCTTGAAGCCCGCCATATCCCGCTCCAAGTATTACAATGTGTTTGGTTGCCATAATGCATCTTTCCTCCTAAACAAGCATATATATAGTGTACGTAGATGTATACCCGTTAGAAACGACACAAATCAACATAAACCCTATTATTGAAGATAAGCTTATTTTTTCACAAAAAAATGTTATTATTAATAGGTGTTGGGTTAATAAATAAATAAGAAAAAGAGCCAAACAAATTAATTCAATGATAGATTACGCATTATGGCAGTAACCTAAGTAAATAATTATATATGGCGTTAAATGGGCTATTTAAATCATTTTTTAACTTATGTAGAATTGGAAGATCGTGATACAATTTGCATAGCTATCTAACTATCCCTTTAATTTTGGATAACTAAACACCAATATAGGGAATGATAAATTTATATTTAGGAGGTCAAAATGATGAGAAAACTCTTTAGCATTTTACTTATGTTAGTGCTGGTTGTTACCATCTTCGCCGGTTGCGGTGGGGACAAGAAAGGCGATGATGCCGCAGCTTTAAAGGACGGCACCTATACTGCAGAGGAAGCAGATTTTGATGAGAAGAGTGGTTGGAAAGATAATGTAACCATTGAGGTCAAAGACGGAAAAATCGCTAAAGTTGATTGGAACAGCACCCATAAAGATGGGGGAAAGGATAAGAAGACTTCGTCCAAGGATGGGGACTATGCCATGGTCGCAAAGGGCAATGCTATAGCAGAATGGCATGAGCAAGCCGAAAAGGTAGAGGAATTCTTGATAGAAAAACAAGATGTAAACGCTATCGATGTAAAAGACGATGGTAAAACCGATACCATTGCGGGCGTAACCATGAATGTTGATGGATTTGTGGCTTTGGTAAAGGAAGCTCTTGCAAAAGCCAAATAATCGCATAACAAAATTTAAATCGCAGTAAAGGGCCTGCCCATCTGGGCGGGCTTTTTCATGTGAAAATACTAGCAGAAAAGATAGGACTGTGTTAATATAAAAAATGGCTGTATGGAATATATTCTGAAGAAGTTGGTGTGAATTCTTTATGCATACAAAATTAAGAAAAACCCTTGCCCTAAGTGTTCTACTTATCATGGTATTGACCTTTGTAATTGGCTGTACAATCGGAAATACGAGGGAGTATAACAGGGATTTATTTGCTCTGGACACTGTAATAACCCTCAAGGTTTTTGGTGGTAGGTCCGCCAAGAAGGCCTTGGATAAGGCGGCGGAAAGGATTCGGGAGATAGAGGATCATATGAGCCCAACCCTTGAGGACAGCGATGTATCAAAGATCAACAGAGCTGCTGGAATAGAGCCTGTCAAGGTCCACGAGGACACTTTTTATGTAATAAAAAGGGCTTTAAATTATGGAAAATTGACCGGGGGAGTATTTGATATTACAATTGGACCCATAGTAAATCTTTGGGACATAAAATCGGAAAAGTCAAAAATTCCGGATGAAAATCATATAAAGGACAAGCTTTCACTGGTAGATTACAGGAAGGTTAGGATAGATGAAGACAATATGACTGTCTTTTTAGAAGAGAAGGGGATGGCTGTGGACCTGGGTGCTATAGCCAAGGGCTATGCAGCCGATGAAGCTGTCAGGATACTAATGAAGTCAGGAGTAAAAAGTGCCCTTCTGAATTTGGGAGGTAATGTGATAACAATAGGTGGAAAACCTGATGGGAGCCCGTGGAGGATAGGTCTTCAGGACCCCAGAAGCCAGGAGACAGGCCGAAACCATTTTGCCATAGTAGAGGTGAAAGGGGCTACAGTTGTCAGCTCCGGGGATTATGAAAGATATATGGTAGATGTCTATGAAAGGACGGGGGAGAGGTATCATCATATCTTTGATCCCAGAACCGGTTATCCGGCCCAAAGCGGACTTATGGTTTCAACGATTATTTCCGCATCCTCCATGGATGCTGACGCCCTGTCTACCATATTGTTTATAATGGGCCATGAGGAAGGATTTAAAACCATTGAGGATCTGGGCAATTATGAAGCAATAGCCGTAACCCTGGATAAGGATGTATATATTACCGAGGGATTAAAGGATGGGCTCATCCCATCAAACGATCTTTACAATATTATTGAACCCTGAAGCCGGGAGGGAATAGATGAAACCCAAAATAGGAGATGTTTTTGTCTATATTTTTATAATTCTTCTGGTAGGCCTAAGTTTCATAGGCCTCAAGACCATGGGTAATCATGAGGGCAAGCTCATGGTTCAGGTAGAGTTAGATGGAAGCATAATTGAGTCGGTGGAGATGCCAGGAGTTGAAACGGAGAGAACAGCCAGAGAAATAAGGATCGATGCAGTGGATGGGGGATATAATATTGTGAAGATTTCCGCTGATGGTGTAGAAATAATGGATGCTGATTGTCCCGATAGACTATGTGTTTATTCACCCAGTATTAAGAATCCGGGGCAATCCATAGTATGTATACCCCACAAACTAATAGTGAGAATTATAGGTCAAGGGACTGAAAATGAGGCTTTGGACGATACTGCATCGTGAGGTAGGGATGATGAAAAAGACAAGAAAACTGACATTGCTTGGGCTGCTGGTTTCCCAGGCATTGGTACTACACTATATAGAGGGTTTTATTCCGGTATTGGCGCCGGGTGCTAAATTGGGGTTGGCTAACATCATAACCATGGTGGCTCTGGTGTTATTTGGATTTAAAGAAGCGATGGCCATTGTAATAATAAGAGCTGTTCTTGGCCCCTTACTGGGAGGCAGTGTAACCGGAATTTTGTATAGCTTATCCGGTGGGATCTTAAGTGGAATAATTATGTCGATACTTTATCAAAATTTTAGGGATTATTTTTCATTTATGGGTATAAGTACTGCAGGGGCAGTATTTCATAATATAGGTCAACTACTTGCCGCCTCATGGATCTTTAATACAATAGGCATCCTGTATACTTATTTACCCATACTAATGGTAGCTGCGGTGGTTACGGGCTATTTTAACGGATTGGTTGCTCGATATATACTGGGATACTTAAAAAACAAGGTGGAGATTGGGTCATGAAGGGATATGGTTGTTGGGAGGATAGCTAAGGATGAGTTTTTGGAGAAAATGCACTGATGTCTACAGGGAGTTGACTGAGGTAGAAAAGTATATCCGAGGTGCCCTAAGGACCAGGCAGGCAGTGCTGGCCAAAGGACTAAAGGAACTGTTGGATGCAGGGGGCAAAAGGATAAGACCGGCTTTGGTATTGATATCAGGCCAGTTTGGAGAATATGACAGAAAAAAGCTTATGCCCCTGGCAGCGGGTATCGAGATCTTGCACATGGCTACCCTGGTACATGACGATATTATCGACGATGCGGACATTCGTCGTGGTGTACCCACCATACAGGCAAAATGGGGAAAAGACATGGCGGTGTTTACCGGGGATTTTCTATTGACTCGGGCATTTTCATTAATTACTCAAAATGTGGAATTTGAAAACATGCATAAATTGTCTGATGTGATGAAAGCTATATGCGAGGGTGAAATTGATCAGTACCAGACCTGCTATAATCTAGATATCACTGTGAATGATTACCTGAAACGTATAGGTAGGAAGACAGCCCTATTGTTTTCCCTAAGCTGCCGAATCGGAGCTGAAGAATCCAAATGCGCTCCGGAGGTTGTATGGAATCTTTGGAAGTTTGGAAAAAATCTGGGCATGGTCTTCCAGATTATCGATGACCTCTTAGATTTCAGCGGGGATCTTCAGACTATGGGCAAGTCACCAATGACGGACTTTGGAAACGGGGTAATTACTCTGCCTATAATATATGCTTTAAAGCAGCCTGATTTTAGGGATGAAATCCGCGAGATAGTAGATAGAAGGGAATTTACTCCGGCGGTGCTGGACCATGTCAGGGAAAGGGTACATCAAAGCGGGGGATTGGATTATTCCAAGGCGCTGGCAGATCGCTATATCCGAAGAGCTATTAACAACTTAAAAGCTTTGCCTAAAATACCGGCAAGGGATTCTCTCAAAGTCCTGGTAAAAAAACTGCAAGAAAGACAATACTGATGATATATGGACGTTTAAAAATCCAAAAAACCGGGTATATCTACTAGCATTCTATAAATTATCTCTAAATTCAACACAAATATGATTAAAAAAGAAGGATATTACCAAAACATGTCGTATACTATATATAGTGTTTTTGTTATTCTCTCTACACATGATTATGGGCAGGGATGTTTATGGTTATGTACATACTTTTAAGGCAAGGGTGAGATTATGGGACAAATGGATAAACTTAACGAAAACATCGAGGAGTTGAGGGCACATTTAAATGGCCTTATTGAAAAAGGTATAAAGGGATCGGAACTCCTGTTGGCCAGCAAAAAATTGGATAAGCTATTGGTTGAATACTATACAATTATACAAAAACCTGATAGCAGTAAGTAATAAATAAGAAAAATTTAGTCTGACATCTTGTAGAACAGTCTTATAAATGGTAAAATGATATGGTCGATCGGTCTTATCAATATGTTTAGAAAATTGACTGTAATAAAATTAAATATTAATGTGATGAAGGGGAATAGTAGGCAGTAAATGCCGAACCCGCCCTGGAGCTATAGGGATGAAAACCAGTATTCCCTATCGGCGTTACGCCGTTATCCATTTGAGTGAGCGAAAGCTAAATAAGGTGGTACCGCGGATAACCTCCGTCCTTTAGGGATGGAGGATTTTTGTTTTATATGGAAATATTAGGGAGGTAAACTTGATGAGCAAGAATAAGCAAGAATTCGTTGCCCATATTACATCCAGGGAAGAGGATTTTTCTAAATGGTATACCGATATCATCTTAAAAACCGATTTAGTTGATTATTCTCCTGTTAGGGGGTCCATGGTGATAAAACCGTATGGATACGGAATTTGGGAAAACATCCAGCGGGAATTGGACAATAGGTTTAAAGCCACAGGACATAAGAATGCTTATTTTCCCCTATTTATCCCAGAGAGTCTGCTTCAAAAAGAGGTAGACCATGTGGAGGGATTTGCCCCGGAGGTGGCTTGGGTAACCCATGGCGGGGGCGAGGAACTGACGGAACGGTTGGCGGTCCGCCCTACTTCCGAGACCATTATCTGCTCTATGTATGCAAAATGGATTCAATCCTACAGGGATCTTCCGGTTCTATATAATCAATGGTGCAATGTAGTGCGTTGGGAAAAAACAACCAGGCCGTTTTTAAGGACATTGGAATTCCTATGGCAGGAAGGTCATACAGCCCATGCTACAGAGGAAGAAGCCCAAGAGGAAACCATGAAAATGCTAAACGTATATAGGGAGTTTTCAGAGAATGTACTGGCAATCCCCATGGTAGCAGGGAAAAAGACAGAGAAGGAAAAGTTTGCCGGTGCCATGAGTACCTATACCATAGAAGCCTTGATGCAGGACGGCCAGGCCCTTCAGGCTGGAACTTCCCATAACCTGGGCCAACATTTTGCCAAGGTATTTGATATCGGATATTTGGACAGGGACGGGCAGCGCAAGCATGTTTGGCAGACTTCCTGGGGAGTTACCACCAGGCTGATAGGCGCTATAATAATGGTCCATGGTGATGAAAGGGGATTGGTGCTACCACCAAAAGTAGCCCCGATACAGGTTATTATGGTACCCATTGCTTTTCATAAAGAAGGGGTATTGGATAAAGCAGAGGCTATATATGAAGGTTTAAAGGCTGCGGGCTTCAGGGTTGAATTGGATGATAGGGACACACAGAGTGCCGGATGGAAATTCAACGAATGGGAAATGAAGGGTGTGCCCATTCGTTTGGAAATCGGGCCCAGGGATGTGGAAAAGAATCAAGTCGTCCTGGTTCGGAGGGACAATCATGAGAAAACCTTTGTACCCGTAGAAGAGCTTACGGACACGATTCACAATATGCTAGAGGAAATCCATAAGGGACTGTATGACAAGGCTCTTACCATGAGGGAGGAGAATACCCACGTTGCCCATGACATGGATGAGTTCAAGGATATCGTAGAAACCCGAAAGGGATTTATAAAGGCCATGTGGTGCGGAGATGTTGGCTGTGAGGATCGGATAAAGGATGAGTTTAGCTTGACAGCCAGGTGTATACCTTTTGAGCAGGAGAAACTGGCTGATCATTGCATCTGTTGCGGTGAGGAAGCCAAGCATATGGTATATTTCGCCAGGGCCTATTGATAGAATATAGCAATAAAATACCCCTTTACAAATATACCTCCATAGGTTATAATATCATTTGGTGACAGAAATGGACATAATCTATGGGGGTATAGCTCAGTTGGGAGAGCGCTTGACTGGCAGTCAAGAGGTCAGGGGTTCAAGTCCCCTTATCTCCACCAAACAAACCGCTTGAAATCATTACTGATGATCTTCAAGCGGTTTTATTATTCCTAATTGTGAAGTATATCCGTATATAAAATATAAAAGTGACAAACAAGGAACATCCTCATTTGTCACCTGTCACACTTGCCACTTATTTGTTACAGTCACCTATAATTAAGAAATGTTTCTTGTACACCGATATTTTTTAATGCCCATTGTTCGTATTTTAGATAACTCTTAAAATAAAACCCCAGCGCCGATGGTTCAGTATACAATATGGCTAAACATATGACTAAGATAGCGATTGTGAATCCATTATATGCCTTTTTTCTATTAATGATTCTTGAATAATAAAGAACCTTATCTTGAAAGGTTTTGATAATGATCAGAATCGAAGAAAAGGCGTCTCCTATCTTATGCTCCAATATTGAAGGATCAACACCTTTTTTTCTCTTATATATGGTAATCTCCGCCTGTACTGTCAGTATAATGGTGAAAACGAGATTAAATATTCTTAAAATCAAATTGTTTAAATGGGGCATAATTCCCGGAAGTATTCTATAGATACTCATAATAATTAGATGAAAAAGGATACCGAAACATACCAGGTAGGTCATCTTTTGGCCTAAATAGGCATAACTAAATGTAAGTATTTCTCCCAAAAAGTTTTGTATTACGTTCATTGCTGCATCCACCCCAAAAAAGTTAATCTTCGTCCAACATACTTAAATCCACTTTGGGTAATTGATGGGGTTTAGAATCCCCGGATATTAACTGTTCTGCGCCTAATTTTTTTGATCCAAATTGATTTATAATTGAGTGGAAGGCTTCATCCCTGTCCACTAAATTCATTTCTGTAGCCGTTTTCATAAATTCCAACATTTCGGCGCGTTTTTCCCTGTTTTCTCTCATGATTTGCTCAATTAATGCGTTTAGACGGTCTAATAGTCCTTCATGACGAAGTAGTATCAGGCGCATTCCGTTTAAATCACCATTTCTCCAATATGCCAAAGCTTCCTCCATAGCTTGTCTTTCCTCTTTATCGCGTAATTTTTTTAGATCCTGCTCCTTCTCTTCCCGGATCCTCTCCAGTTCATAGTCAGTCTCTATAGTCGAGGTTTCGGTTTGTAAACGGATTTGGTTTTTCAACTGTAGAAGTTCTGCTTCCCTTTCCAACCTTAGACGCTCTAATTCTTCTTCACTTAGTTGTACATCAATGTCCATATACTTTAAGGTAACTCCATACTCTTGAAGTTGATTGGAGAACTCCTGGTATAGCTCTGGAGAGTTTAGTTCTTCCTTAAATATTTCCCTTTCATTGATGCTGTATTGCGTGGCGATTTTTCTGATCCTCTTATGTACAACCTGTTGGAAAAGCGTACCTAGATCGTCGATCCCATTTTTGATTATAGCAACAGGATCGCTTATTCCAATTTTAGCTTCCAAATCCACACCGAACATATCTACAATGGAACTGCTTGGATATTCATTATTTATGGACAGGATTTTATCTTGTATATCCACTATGTAGTACTCCAAGAACTTATTTGAAGCTAGCTCACCACGGGTCAATGGATTGCTCTCGGTCGTAACTACATATAAATCTCGCTCACCTCTGTAAACGATAGCAGTACCAGGGGTGGTAATAGGCTTTTTCGAAAATAGACTGAGACGTTTGAAAGATCTCTTTTCCAGTATGGGTTTTAAATTGTTAGTCATTCTAATCCTCCTTTTTTAACCTTAGACTATTAAATTATCATAATTAACTTATCCCGCTAGTTGGGTTAATGAAACTTCTTAATATGATAGGTTTTTATATGGGATAAGCCCTAATTTTTCAAAATCGATGCCGAAATGAACATTATGACCATCATATGAATTATTAACTAGCCCAATGCGTTGTTCAATATATAAAGTATTGCAGGGTGTCCGCAGCTATTTTGTTTCCTGGTTCCTTTGCCTGTGCTAGTTCTTGAATAAGCTTAAATAATCTCATTTTATTGTAGGGATCACTGATGTTGTAAACACCTAGAATAAGCCTTATTAGAATCATTTTTATTTCTTCGTTTTTTTCAGCTTGTATAAACCAGGATTTCAAAGTATCCTTTGTCTTAATTCGGGTATGCACATTTTTCAGGGCATATACAATCAAGGGTGTAAGATAATCTTGTCTTAGCTGACTACTTTTCATTGCATCCATAATTACCCATATCCTCTCTGATTGGTCACCGGCATTAATGGAAATGCTGCATAGATCTAAAAAGACATCTATACCCTGTGCTTGTTTCCTATGTTCTTCCGCATCTTGTATCCATAAAAGCAAGGTATGTAATACATATCTATAAAAACGATTATCAAAATAACCATACCGAAATAGCTTCTGTAATGAAATACTGATAGTCCTGTAGAGATTCAAATGGGAGCAGGTTAACATATAATATAAATCTTTTACAGCACTTTTTGGGTAGTTTATCCCCAAAGTATTTCCATAGGCAAAAGCAGCTATCCACCCCAAATAGCGATTATTGCCCAGACTAGCCCAGTGGTGAATCAGGCTATGAATTTTTTCTACTACATCCTTATCCCTGGAAAGAATATCTAAAACTCCGGCTACCATTAGACGGAGGTAATAATCCCTGGAGACTGCCCATTCTTGTATGAATTCATCCTTAATAATTTCAAAATCATTCTTTGCCATATAGGCTACAATGGCAGGGATTTTATCCCCAAGTTTCCTTCGATTATTTGATAAATAGCTCTTTAGCCAAACAATTAAGGGTTTGTACAAGTTGTGAGCCTGAAATTGTATATATTCAAGTATAGCGCCAGGATACTCTTCATTCTTAAAAGCAATACACTCCTCGGTGATCATCCCATATTCGGTGTTTCTGCTACTTAAAAAGGATTTCGCTCTGATTTTATCCAGAATTTGCTCTTTTGTTTTGCTTAAGTCTAGCCCTCCTGTTGCAATAATATCGGGATAATACTCAAGCATGAAATTTTTTAAGTGATTAGCGGCTTCTATAACAAGGCTGTATCCTGACTTATTGAACAAGGCCAAAGCAATGAATAGACAAGTATCATCCAAGGTATGCTGTTCCTGGAACCACTTTTTTATCTGCAGCTGAACCCCCGATGGAAAGTAATCCTCTATGTGATACCAATCCTTATATGTAGTAGCCTTTTTAATAATATAATCTATCTCATATGGGTATAGGAGGTTATGGTAGGTAAATCTCCTAAAATCCGGGTTATCAATAATATCTTTAATTGTTTCGAATTCCTGTTGTGTTCTTGCTTGATACCATATATTATTGATAAGCATTCCAAATCTATCTTTAGGCATAGGGCAAGGGACACAATAAGCATCCAATAACCCCTCGCTTATATCATTATCCGACGTTGTAAATACGAGATACGAATTCATACCCTTCATTCGATATGCAAGCTCCTCTATTATAGGGCTGTCCACTGAAAAGGAATAATTTTGTAATATGTATCCCGTATTAGGGGAGAAATCTAAATAATTTAATAGGCCAGGCTCAGGTACAATATCGGAAACGCAAATCTCTACAATTTGTTCAACTCCAACATTCTGCAATAGGTGTATTGCAGATGTGAAGCGTCCCGATTTCTTATTACTCTTCAGTATCAGTAAATGATGGCTATAAAGGACGGACTTGGCGTCTTCGTAATAGGGCATATTAATATAGATATTCACAACCTTTTCGATTTCGGCATAGGAGATTTTATTTAACTTTATTTCATTGGTGATGTTTACCTGGGCCAGCTTCTGATACTTTTCCAAGATTGGGAAGTTCTTTAATAAGATGTCATGTTGTACAGTATCTTCCAAGTTAGGTGAAAGTATTATATCCCTGTCTATTACACGGTCTACCTCATCCGCATTATCTACATCATCTATATCTAAATCTAAGATTTCTTTCTGTAACAATTCGATACTTTCAAGGTTGTATACCTCTGAATAGTCTTGTATCCTTCCCTCTATAGATTGGCTAAGTCCATGTTTTCCTTGGTATTTTTCCATATACCAGATAGTTATATCTGCGATGGTGTCCAAGACCAACCATGCATCCTTTGCGTTAATTAACGTATCCTCCTTTTTCGGGTGTGGGCCCATATTTCCAAAGTTTTTTACTAAAAACATACGACTACACATGCGTTCATCTATTATGCTTTGGAATTCCTTGTCCATAAGAATATCGCCTAAGGATTTTCGCCCACCCTTTTTCCCCAAGGGTTCCCCCTTTAACTCTATCCTATATAACTGGTAAACTATCATCTCCAGTACAATTCGCGCCTTGGTTAGAGTATTCTTTGGATCGTCAAATATGGAATTTGCAGCAAGGGTCAGCTCGTTTGTCAAAAAGTCGCAGCTTTTCTCTATCTCCCTACATTTAAGTTTGAGATTTTTCAACTTCTTATAACCTTTCTATTAAAATTAGATATATCGTTCATATGGATATGGAATAGTAAAAGCCGTATTAATATGGTATCTGTCTTGCAAGCCTCAGTAACAGACGTCCACATTGTTCATCGTCCAGGTTTTCGGAGATATTAACCTGTTCCCAGTACCTGAAATATTCTTTCATTTCCGACGGCAATCTTTCTTCCATAAATCTCGCATAAGTCCTTTTCAGGCTCTGCATTTGGCGGTTTGCCTCCTTTGAATTGCCAAACCGGTAAAGCATGGCCACCTTTTCTGCTAAAATACCCAATCCAATGGAATAAAGGGTCAGGTTGTGACGATTTTCAAGGCATATTTCAAAGGCCTTATCGTACTTTTCTAAAGCAGCTTTTTCACTTCCCAAATGTATTAGAGTCCGACCCAAATTCCTGTAGATGATTTGGAAGGGATGTTGTTTAGCTTCTGTTAATAAAATAGGATGCTTCTCCAGTTGTGCTTTTGTCCAGGCGTTATACAAGGAACTTGCCAAATCATTTTTACCGTGAAGGGCAGTCTCTGCCATTATATTGGTGAAATGCATAGCTCCAAAGGAAAAATCCGATGTATTAGAATCATATATGCTGGCAGCTAAATCATTCAAGAATTTATCCATATCCGCCGTGTTACCTAATATATCAAAGGACTTACCCAGCCAGAGCAGGGCTTCCTTGTAGTTTTCCGCTTCATTTTCAATCTGACACCTATATTGGTATTGCCTTTTTTTATCGCTGTCGGCGGTAAACTCTTTGATGGCGAGATCCGAATCTGCCCTTGCCTTCTCCAGGTTTTTAGGATCGGTTCTACCCAAAAAAGTATATGCCTGGAGGCGTGTACCCATCACCTTACCCTTAGCATTGGATTGGACACTATCGCATATTTCATTTAGCCCATCTGCTAGCTCAAAAAGCCCGAGGGTCTCATCCAGTAGATTTTCTAGCCTGTTCATAGCTGAAATTACACCTTGATAATCATATATATTCATTAGATGGATACCCTTGCGGATGCTGTAATCAAAATAATAGCTCACACGATTCCACATCTCATCTATCTCTAAGAGGGCCTTTTGACATTTGTCTATGATTTCACCGGCGCCTATGATATCCCCCTGATGTGTTGCTACAGTCAGCATAAGAAAATAGATATCAAAGGCAAAGGTGTCAACTCCTATATTTCTAATCCTCATTTCAGGTAGTACGTCCTCTTCGATTCGCATCAAAATCCTTTTAGAGCGGGATAAATCCCTGTCTATACTTATTAATGTCTTGACTTTATTGGTAATATCCAGCAGTTGAATCTTCCGGGTCTCGTAATTGTAGGATTTTAAATGATTGAAGATTGTATCGAAAAAACGATCTTTAAATCGTATATATTCATCGGATGTAATGATTTCAAACAGGGCTTTGCCCAGATCCCCTTCTATTATGGCATCTTTTATAGATGATAGAGTGGAATGCTCAATAACGGAAAATATATATTTAGGCTGGTACAGTTGGGCCAGTTGTGACTTTTGTTCACTGTTAAACTTTCTGGAAGCTTTGCGGAACCAGGAATGACATACCACATCCCCTAACATCAATCGGAAATCCCTATTTGCAGAACCCCGACGGAAGGTCCAACTAAAATGCTCCTTCTTTAAGGATTTTCGGGCCGTTATCAGGCTAATTTTTTCCTCCAGCCTTTTAGTGTACTCCCTATCAGTAATTAGAAAATCTCTGCTATCTTTTGCCATGCTCCTTCTATTGGCGGCATAAATATCAATATGTACATCTTGATATTCAGTCATCAATTGCTGAAAAAGCTGCATTACACCTTCAGCCAGAATATTTAAATAGGTAGTGTCCCCATCTACAATTTCAAGCCTTTCCTTATTCTCAAAAATAACCAGAGAGGCCCCGCTGTCCACTATTTTCTGCAATACAGGTAGGGCTTTTTCACCATACTCTGAACCCCTTATCTCCGTACTATGTATGGGCTTACCATCCAAAATCCTCTGTGCCTTTCTTTCATCGAGTGTATTTTGTGGAACCAAAACACCGCCTACCAGGGAGGGGGAATCCTTGCCAAGGCTGTCTCTTTCAAAATCTCCGCTTTCATCCAACCATAGTTCAAATTTGCTCATATGCTCCTCCTTTGGCCATTATGACAACGGATGAAATTGCTATGGCTATTGCACAAAATATGGAATCACTATCCAATAGAATCAAACTCAAAGTAATATATTCGATAATATTCGGCAAAATCCTTCAAATCACATGAAGTTAGGATGGGTCAAGGGGGGACGTTCCTATTTGTTATTAAAAAGAGTATGTCCATATATGTCATTTCAGTAAATTGACAAAGAAGAACTATCGTGGTATTATCAATAAAAAATCTGTATGAAGCAGATTAGTGTATCACTGGGAACTAACATATAAATAGTTTGCTATAGCAGGTATATTTCAACATGATCATATAATAGAAACATGAAGTTTCAGGTAGGTCAGAAGGCTCGTCATTTGGGGATGCTTTCTTTTTTTGTGTTTATTAATAGGTTTAGGCGTCTATACAGTATTTTTACTGATTTTGCAGTTTTCTTAATGGGGGAGGGGCATAATGAAAAAACTAAGTGCAGTTATCTTGACAATAGCATTGTTTATAGCGGTCCTATCCGGCTGTAGTGGAAATATGGAAAACAATCAATTCGATCCTTCGATTGGTGATAACAATGACCCGAAAAATGAGGTAATAATAGCTATACAGAGTGAACCGGAAAATGGATTTGACCCTACTACAGGTTGGGGGCACGGCACCACGCCGCTGATTCAAAGTACCTTGGTGGAGTACACTCAGGATATGCGCATAGTAAATGACCTGGCCACCGATTACAACATCAGCGAAGATGGGACTAAATGGGTATTTACTATTCGGGATGATGCCTATTATACCGATGGTGAGCCCGTAAAGGCTTCAGACATAGCTTTTACCTTTAACACAGCAAAAAATAGCCAATCTTCTCTTGACCTTACATATATGGTGAGCTGCGAAGCTACAGGTGATTATGAAGTTACCTTTACTCTCAATGCCCCAAATTCTACATTTATCAATACCATTGCGACTACGGGTATAGTACCTGAGCATGCCTATTCGGATAATTACGCCAATGAGCCTATCGGGAGCGGGCCTTGGAAGCTTGTCCAGTGGAATAAGGGGGAACAGGTAATACTGGAAGCCAATGAGGATTATTACGGAAACGTACCGGCAATTAAAAAAGCTGTTCTGGTATTTATGGACGAGGATGCCGCATTTGCTGCAGCCAAGGCTGGACTGGTGGATGTTGCCCTTACCAGTGCAACCCATGCTACTCAGGATATTGACGGTATGCGTATCGAAGCGGTGACAACTCTTGACAATCGTGGATTCACCCTTCCGACAATACCGGCAGGTGCAACCAGTGAAAGCGGATATCCTGCAGGCAACGATGTGACAAGTAATATTTCTATCCGTAAGGCTATAGCCTATTGTATCGATCGGGAGCAGATTGCCAGGGATGCTTTAAATGGTTTTGCCACTCCCGCCTATAGTGAAAATGATGGTATGCCCTGGAATAATCCGGACGTTAAGATTGAAACCGATATAGAAAAAGCAAAGAAACTTTTGGCTGAGGATGGATGGGAGGATGTTGATGGAGACGGCTTTGTCGAAAAGAACGGCCTGAAGGCAGAATTCAAATGCATCTATCCAAGTGGGGACTCTGTACGTCAGGCCATAGCCATGGCGGCGGCTGAACAGGTAAAGAAAATTGGGATCAACATAATTGTTGAGGGTTTAAGTTGGGATGAGATATCCAAGCGGATGTTCAGCGATGCCGTACTTATGGGTTGGGGTTCCACCAATCCCTACACCAGCTACTTGCTCTTTCATTCAAAAAACAAGCTGAGGGATGATTACTACAACCCCGAAGGCTTTGATAACGCCACAGTTGATGGATACTTAGATGCTGCATTGCATGCCGCCACAAGGGAAGAAGCTTATGAAAATTGGAAACTTGCACAGTGGGACGGCATAACAGGAACTTCCATGCGGGGAGAATGTCCCTGGGTGTGGCTTGTAAATATTCAGCATATCTATTATGTTGCAGATGGCCTGGATATTGGTGATCAGCAGCTTCATGCACACGGTGCAAGCTGGACCCTGGTACAAAACTTACGTGATTGGAGATGGAAATGAAGGGGAAAAGGCTAATCAATATCAGCAAAGTCATTGGCAAATACCTTTTCCGGGTTATGACCCTGCTCCTTGCTACATCTATTGTGGCATTTGTACTGGTCAGCCTCTCGCCGATAGATCCGGTGCAGCAATATGTAATGGGGGCCGGGGCTGTGAGCATGGAACAGCGGGAGACTATTTCGGAATATTGGGGGTTGAACGCTCCACCTACAGAGAGATACCTGAACTGGTTGTCAGCAATTCTGCGCGGCGATATGGGAGTATCCCTACTCTACCGCCAACCGGTAGCCCGCATTATCTCCGAGAGATTTATTAACACCTTTGCTCTGATGATGACATCCTGGATACTATCGGGAATAATTGGCTTCGTCCTTGGCTGTGTTATGGGAATATGTCAGGGGAAATGGGTGGATAGCATCATAAAGCGTATCTGCCTTGTGCTCTGTTCTGTACCCACCTTCTGGCTGGGTCTGGTGTTCCTTTTGATATTTTCCGTCTGGCTTGGTTGGTTTCCCATTGGTTTTTCAAGCCCTATCGGAATTGCAGATACTGATGTGTCCATCTGGCAACGGCTTTATCATCTTGTATTACCGGCCCTTACACTGAGCTTTATTTCCTTTGCCAACGTAGCCTTGCACACCCGTCAAAAGCTGATAGATGTATTGGAGAGCGATTATGTCTTGTTTGCTCGGGCCAGGGGCAATGATACCTGGACAATCATGAAGCGTCACGGCTTTAGGAACATATTACTACCTGCCATTACCTTACAGTTTGCCTCCTTTGCAGAGCTCTTTGGTGGCAGCGTCCTTGCTGAAAATGTATTTTCATATCCGGGACTTGGCTCGGCAGTCTCTGCCGCCGGGCTGAACTCGGATGTACCGCTTTTATTGGGGATAACCCTATTTAGTACTCTTTTTGTTTTTTTAGGCAATTTTATTGCCAATATCATCTATGGCGTGGTGGATCCACGTATAGGAGAGGAGCGACCCCATGGACAAGCAATTGGCGATTAAAACCTCGGGACAAATGTTTAGTTTTAATCGTCGAGTTAAAACAGTGATAATATCTGTTATTTTACTTGGCATTATCATAGGCGTTTTTATAGCGGGTTTTTTTATCGGCGATGATGCAATGAGCGTAGATTTTTCCCGCAAGGGGCTTAAGCCTTCCTGGGAATATCCCTTCGGCACCGACTGGCTGGGTAGAAACATGTTGCTTCGGACTGTCAAAGGCTTATCCATTTCTATTATGGTAGGAACCATTGCGTCGGCAGTTAGTGCTGTCCTCGCTACCATCATCGGAGTCGCAGCTGCTATCGGTAACAGATGGGTGGACAACGTTATAGTCTGGTTAATTGATCTTATGATGGGCGTACCTCACCTTGTGCTGCTCATTCTCATTTCATTTGCATGCGGACGTGGCCTTACAGGTCTCTTAACAGGTATAGCGGTCACCCATTGGACCAGTCTTGCCAGGTTGGTACGGGCTGAGGTTCTTCAAATTCGAAGTCAGCAATACATTACAATATCCCGTCGCCTGGGTAAGTCCTTGGGTTGGATTTTGCTACACCATATTCTACCCCATGTCCTGCCGCAATTTGTTGTAGGACTGGTATTGCTCTTTCCACATGCCATACTACACGAATCTTCCCTGTCGTTTTTAGGTTACGGCTTGCCACCGGAACAGCCCGCTATCGGGATTATACTTGCTGAGAGCATGAAGTATCTCACCGGGGGCATGTGGTGGCTGGCATTCTTTCCCGGCATCACCCTGGTCTTAATCGTGATCTTATTTGATAAGTTGGGCGAGAATTTGAAAATGCTCCTTGACCCATATAGTGCACATGAATAGGAGGAGATCTTATGTGCCATAGCAACCTGCCCTTGCTTGAAGTGGATAACCTTTCGGTATCTTTCAGGATGTATGACAGGGCATTTGGACAGAGGGATTTAAAGGTTATACAAGATCTGGCGATAACAGTAAATAGCGGGGAGATTTTGGCCGTTGTAGGTTCCTCCGGCAGTGGAAAAAGCCTGTTGGCCCACGCTGTGCTGGGCCTGCTGCCGCAAAATGCTACAGTTAGCGGAAGGATGTTCTATAAGGGAAAGCCACTCGATGAACAGAATCAAAGGAAGCTTAGAGGGAGCGAAATAGCGCTTATACCCCAGTCCGTAACTTATTTAGATCCACTGATGCAGGTAGGTAAACAGGCCCGGGGGACTGACAAAAGCCCAGAACGTATGAGAAGGCAAAGAAAAGTTTTCCAACGACTCAATTTGACAAGGCAGGCAGAAAAGCTATACCCCTTTCAGCTTTCAGGAGGTATGGCGCGGCGTGTGCTCTTTTCAACGGCCATAATCACTGATGCCGAGCTGGTAATTGCCGATGAGCCGACTCCCGGCATGCACCTGGATCAGGCGCTTGAAGCGCTGTCAATCCTGAGGGAGCTTGCCGATATAGGAAAGGGTATAATACTTATTACCCACGATATAGATCTTGCTTTGCAGTTTGCCGATAAAATCGCTGTCTTCTATGCAGGTACAACGGTGGAGGAATCACCTGTAGCTGATTTTATAAAGGGGCCGGGTGCACTTCGCCACCCTTATACTAAAGCCTTGTGGCATGCGCTTCCACAGAATGATTTCATACCCATAGACGGTTTCCAGCCATATGCGGGGAATCTGCCGGATGGTTGCCTTTTTGCGCCGAGATGCCCATTGAAAACTCCTGAATGCGAAGCAGGAAACCCACACATGAGAAAACTGCGGGGCGGAAAGGTAAGGTGTGTACATGCAACTTGAAGCGAATAATATCTACTTTAGATACACGGCCAAGACCCCCTTTATCTTGCAGGATGTATCCTTTTCAGTGAGAGAGGGGGAACGTGTAGGTGTGGTGTCACCCAGTGGCTACGGAAAAACCACCTTTGTAAAGATTCTGGCCGGCCATGAACAGCCTACAAAAGGGCAGGTGCTTCTGGACGGGAAACCCCTTGCCCCAAAAGGGGCTTTGCCGGTACAGCTTATCTCTCAGCACCCGGAAAATGCTGTTAATCCGCGTTGGAAAATGCAAAAGGTTTTGGAAGAGGCTGGACAGCTGCGTCCTGAAGTTCTGACAGCTATGGGAATCGAACCTGAATGGCTAACCCGTTATCCACGGGAGCTTTCAGGCGGGGAGTTACAGCGATTTTGTGTAGCTCGTGCCCTTTGCGCCGATACCAGGTTTTTGATTGCCGATGAGATAAGCACTATGCTTGATGCTATTACCCAGGCACAGATATGGCGTTATTTGCTTTCAGAGGTTGACCGGCGGGGAATTGGCCTGGTGGTTGTTACTCATAATCCGGCTCTTGCAGGGCGAATATGTACCCGTGTTGTAGATCTGCGAGATATAAACCATATTGAACGGGAACAGGAGAAATATATGACATAATATAGAATTTACGTTATATGCCATATGATTTTATAAGGATTAAGCCGTTTTTCTATCGTGTTGCTATTACAGTATATTTATGCTAACGCGTTGTGCCAGTCAATCATATGCCGGTAATGGCTATTTACCACTCTGTAACAATGAGGCCATCCGCTTAACAATAGCTCATTACCTAAGAATATGAACTAGCAGAAGAGGTTAGTTAGATAACAGGGTAAATATGTGTATGTTATATTGAAAGGAGTGTTATGATTTGAGTTTTGAAAAAGAATTTCCTGCCGTACCAAAAGCCCTTGTGGATATACTAAAAAGGATTCCAAAAGCTGCTCTGGGATTTTCGGGTGGAGTGGATTCCAGCTATTTATTGTATGCCGCCAAAACCTGCGGTGTAGATATACGTGGTTACTACGCAAAATCCCAGTTCCAGCCCCAATTTGAGCTGGATGATGCAAAGAAAGTTGCAAAGCAGGTAGGTGCCGATATAAAAGTAATTACTATTGATGCACTTTCAAACAAAGCGGTAAAAGAAAACCCCGCCGATCGGTGCTATCATTGTAAAAGGGTGATTTTTTCCAGGATACTTGAAGAGGCCAAAGCCGACGGCTACGCCTTGCTCATGGATGGTAGTAACGCAAGCGATGATGCCGGTGACAGACCGGGGATGCGGGCGCTTACCGAATTGAAAGTGATCTCTCCCTTGAGAGAGGCGGGACTTACCAAGGATGAGATACGTGAGTATTCCAGAAAAGCAGGATTATTTACCTGGAACAAGCCTGCCTATGCTTGCCTGGCCACACGCATACCTACCGGCAGAGTTCTGGATAATGAAATCCTTTATAAGGTAGAGCAGGCGGAAAACAAACTATTTGAGATGGGATTTACCGATTTTCGTGCACGGGTACTGGGCAATGCCGCAAAACTTCAACTGCCTAAAGATCAAATATTAAAAGCGGCACAGCAGCACAGCGAACTGGTGGAGGCGCTGTCACCCTGGTTTAGCGATGTGTTGCTGGATTTAAAACCGAGATAAGGGTAAAGGAGAAATGCTTTAATGGACCAAAAAGAAGTACTTGAAATGCTGGACTCTGTCAGTAAAGGCATTATTACGCCTGAGGAAGCTTTGAAGAAGTTGAAAACGGCCCCCTTCGATGATTTGGGCTATGCGATGATAGACAACCATCGGGGTATACGTCAGGGGGTACCGGAAGTGATTTATGGGGCCGGGAAAACCACTGAGCAGATTTGTGGTATTGTATCAAGGATGCTGGAAAACGGCGCAAATGACATCATCATAAGCCGCCTCGCACCTGAGTCTGCTGAAGTTTTAGCAAATCATTGTGACCTTGAATATCATCCAGTTCCCAGGTTTGGTATAGTCAATCGCGATACAGAAAGGAAGAAGGTAGGCTCTATCGTGGTAGCCAGCGGAGGCACAAGCGATATGGCTGTCTGTGAAGAAGCTGCACTTACAGCAGAGGTATTGGGGAATAAGGTTACCCGTCTGTACGATGTGGGTGTAGCCGGTCTCCACCGATTGCTTTCCCGTTTGGATGTACTGACAAGTGCAAGGGTGATTATTGCCGTCGCCGGTATGGAGGGAGCCCTGCCCAGTGTAATCGGAGGCCTTGTCAGCTGTCCTGTAATAGCTGTACCAACCAGTGTCGGCTATGGGGCGAACCTTGGAGGGATTGCTGCACTCCTTTCCATGCTCAATTCCTGCGCATCCGGTGTGTCGGTAGTGAATATTGACAATGGCTTTGGGGCGGGATTTCTCGCAAGCCGTATTAATCAGATGGAGGGTATAAAATGAAAACCATGTATATAGAGTGCAATATGGGGGCGGCCGGTGATATGTTGATGGCTGCGCTCCTGGAGTTACTTCCGAATCCGGACGGCTTTATTAAAAGGATGAATCAGCTGGGGATTCCCGGTGTTACAGTTTCAAGGGAAACATCCGTTAAGTGTGGAATCACCGGTACTCACATAAGAGTAATGGTCCGGGGAAAGGAAGAGGAAAGCCTGGATATTCCCATGGGGCATGGACATCATCACCATGACCATGGTTATCACCATCACGGACATAGCCATGGGGACAAACATGCCCATGAACATATTCACGACGGGCATGACCACCATCACATGGACATGCATCATCACGAACATGTTCACGACGACCATAGACACCATCATGTTCATGACCACCATCATACTCATGACCATGAACACGTCGGAATGGCGGAAATTGAGGACATCGTCAATGATCTGCCCCTGTCTGACAAGGTCAAGGGGGATGTGCTGGCTGTATATGGCTTAATCGCGGAAGCCGAAAGCAAGGCTCATGGCAAGCCGGTGGAAGCCGTTCATTTCCATGAGGTAGGCATGATGGATGCAGTGGCTGACATAGTGGGTGTATGCCTCCTGATGGAGGAGTTGGCCCCGCAAAGGGTAATAGTTTCCCCTATACATGTCGGCAGCGGTCAGGTGAAATGTGCTCATGGCATATTACCGGTACCCGCACCTGCGACGGCATACCTGTTGAAGGGTGTGCCAACCTACGGAGGCAGGATTGAGGGAGAGCTCTGTACTCCTACCGGTGCAGCATTATTGAAATACTTCGCAGATGACTTTGGGGACAGGCCTGTAATGGCTACTGAATCCATCGGTTACGGTATGGGCAAAAAGGACTTCCCTGCGGCCAACTGTGTACGCATTTTCCTGGGAGAGACCAAGGGGCAGGACGCTGATATTATAAAGGTTGAATGCAATCTCGACGATATGACAGGTGAAGAATTGGGTTTTGCCCTGCAAGTCCTAATGAAAAGTGGAGCCTTGGATGCATATATAGTCCCTGTGCAGATGAAAAAAAGTCGCCCCGGCCATATACTGGTATGCCTGTGCAGGTCGGAGGATGAGAAGAAGATAGCAGGCCTTATGCTAAAGCATACCACTACTTTTGGAGTCCGTGTCAGCCGCTATAAGCGTTATACGCTGGATCGTACCATGGAGACGATAGATACAAGTTATGGGCAGGTGTCCGTTAAGATCGGCACCGGATTCGATTTGACAAAAAGTAAAGCCGAGTATGAGGACCTGGCAAGGCTGGCAAGGGAAAATGATATAAGTATC
>CZCB01006455.1_pt1 | contig 22057 bp, 21 predicted proteins | sample 591991 | NCBI WGS metagenome assembly CZCB01 (sample SAMEA3556809, study PRJEB10932) | anaerobic digester metagenome
TGGTGGCAGCGCCTTTACCAGCCGCTGACCCAGCCGCACGTGCTCACCCGCCGCTGGCCTCACGACCAGCGCTGGACAGACGTCCACGAATACCGCGCCAATCAGGAGCATCTCGCCAGGCTGGTGCGTGGACTGGTACGCCGCTGTTCGGGCGAAGTGCGCCTGTACGCGGTCGGTGTCAACGAAGGCGGCAGCGAAGAGCGCGGTCCACTGCTGCTGGCGCTGCAGGGCCTGCTGCGGCAGATGCTTGCCGCGGAGGTGCAGCATGGATAAATACAAGTACCGTCCTAAACAGCAGGAAGTGCTGTCCTACACCGGCGGAAAGATGGGCGTTTCCGCCGTGCCGGGCAGCGGAAAAACCTTCACCCTCTCACACCTGGCAGCAAAGCTGATCCGGAGCAATGTGCTGGCAGATGATCAGGAAATTATCATCGTCACCGTCGCCAACGCCGCAGCGGACAGCTTCGCCGCCAAAATCGGCGAGCTGGTCGCCAAAGCCGGGCTGCTGCCCAATGTCGGCTACAGAGTGCGCACCCTGCACGGCCTGGCGCACGACATCATCAACGAGCGCCCCGAGCTGGCCGGCCTGCCGGAGCATTACCAGATCGTCGACGAGCGCGATCAGCGGGCCATCTTTACCCTGGCAGTCAATGCCTGGAAGAGAATCCACCCTGAGTTCACCGAGCAGTGGGCCTGCATTCGGGAGCAGCGCGATCCCATGAAAGCTGCCAACAGCTGGGATGACCTGCTCAAGGATTTGGCTACCAGTTTTATCCGCCAGGCCAAGGACCTGCAGGTCAGCCCGGATGACATCCAGGAAAAAATGGAACAGGCGCAGTGCTCGCATCCGCTGCTGGAGTTCGGGCTGTCCGTTTACAGGGATTACCAGCGCTCGCTGCGCTCCAGAAACGCGGTCGACTTTGATGACCTGATCTCCATGGCGCTGCAGATCCTGCGCTCCGATCCCGATTATCTGGCTCGCCTGCGCCGTCGCTGGCCGTTCATCCTCGAAGATGAGGCCCAGGACTCCACCCTGATGCAGGAGCAGATCCTGCGGCTGCTGGCCGGAGAGGACGGCAACTGGGTCCGAGTAGGTGACCCCAACCAGGCCATCTACGAAACCTTTACCAACTCCAACCCTCGCTATCTTCGCGAATTTCTCAGCGAACCGGGGGTGATCGCCCGCACGCTGCCTGAATCAGGCCGCAACTCAAAGGCTGTCCGTGAACTGGCCAATTACCTGATCCAGTGGGCCACGCAGGAGCATCCAGTTTTCGAGCTGCGCGACTCTCTCCGGGAGCCGCTAATTCTTCCGCCTCCGCCGGATGACCAGCAGTTCAATCATGCCTCTCAGCCCGGGTTCGTCAACCCTGTCGACACCCTGTATGAGTCAGAAAAGGAAATCGAATTTGTCGTCAACGACATCAAGAAATATCTGGGTAATCACGAAAAAGCGACCGTCGCTGTCCTGACGACGTCCAATGACCGCGGCGCAGATTTTGTTGCCGCGCTTCGGGCTGAAGGCGTGAAAGTGATCGAGATGCTCAAGGTGGACCAGACCACCCGGGAAACAGCGGAGACGCTGGAAGCGGTACTGCGCTTTTTAATCAGCCCGAGTAATCAGAAGAAACTGACCGACTTATACCAGAAGCTGCGCGAAAAAGTACTGGCGGATGCAGGAAACGAAGCGCTGTATAAAGCTGTCTCCGACGCCCTTACCGGCTTGAAACACCCCGAGAAGTATCTTGCACCGCTGCCTGGTGAAGACTGGCTCGAAGACCTGGCTCTAAAGGTAAAACCGGATGTATATGAAGAGCTTTGCCTGCTGCGAGACCAGCTGCGCAAATGGCAGGAAGCCTCGCTCCTGCCAATCGATCAGCTGGTCATCACCATAGCGCAGGACTTGTACACCTCTCCGGCGGATGAATTTACCTCCAACCCGCCCATCCGCATGGAACTGGGCCTGGCCCACAAAATGGCGCTGCTACTGGAGCAGGCTGCACGCAGCCATCCCGAATGGCGGCTGAAGGATTTCGCCGACCGGCTGAAGGAGTTCTCTGACACCAGGAAGAATCGCCTTTCCGGCTTCCAGGCACAGGACCTTGGTTTTAAACCCTCGGACCATCCCGGTGAAGTGGTGGTCAGTACCATCCACAAGGCCAAAGGGCTGGAATGGGACCGTGTTTACCTGACCGCCGCCAACAACTACGATTTCCCCTCCGCACAGGAAACCGACGGGTATGTTGCCGAGAAGTATTTCGTCCGAGACCGGCTCAATTTGGAAGCCGAAACCTTAAGTAAACTAAAAGCGCTGGTCAGTGGAGATTTGCCCGGCCTGTATCTGGCAGACGGAGAGGCCACAAAGGCTGCCCGTGTATATTACTCTGCCGAGCGCCTGCGCCTGTTCTACGTCGCCATCACCCGGGCCTGCAGTGATCTGATCATCACTGCCAACTCAGGCAAATGGAAGAATAACCAGTTCAGCCTGCCATTCACTGCTCTGCTGGAATACTGGAAGGAGCACAATCCATGACCCTGCCCCCCGATTTCGCCTTCAGCCAGTCCAACCTGCAGGATTATGTGGCCTGCCCGCGCCGGTTTGAGCTGCGCTGCCTGCGCAAGAGGGCCTGGCCGGCCATCCCCGGCGAGCCGGTCCAGGAGCTGGAACGCCTGCAGGACTTGGGCGAGCGCTTCCACCGGCTGGTCTACCAGCACCGGACGGGCATCCCCCTGGAAGTGATCGAACGGCAAATCCTGGACCACGAACTTTCCGAGTGGTGGCATTCATACCTGGAGTACGCACCGCAGGGCCTACCGACCCGGCAGTACCCCGAGTTCACCTTGCAGGCCGGGCTGGCCGGTTACCGTCTGCTGGCAAAGTTCGACCTGTTCACCCTCGACCCGGACGGGCGCTGCGTCATCGTCGACTGGAAGACTGGCCTCCACCGCCCGCGCCGCGACCGCCTGCAGGAGCGCATGCAGACCCGCCTGTACCCGCTGGTCGCCGCATTAGCCGCGCATTCGCTCCTCGGCCGCGAGGTGCTGCCGGAACAGATCGAAATGGTCTACTGGTTCACCTCCGACCCGCAGCATCCCGAGGTATTCTCCTACTCACCCGAACAGCTGTACGCGGACCGGGCCGAAATCAGCGAGTTGATCCGGGCCATCGCCCGCCTGGCCGAAAAAGGGGATTTCCCGCCCTGTACGGATGAGCGCACCTGCGGCTGGTGCGTATACCGCTCGCTGTGCGAGCGGGGTATTCGTGCGGAAATGTTTGACCCGGATGGGAGTCTGGAAGAAGACCCCGGCCTGGCATTTGATTTTGACGAAATCGAGCCGATCGAGTTCTGACATGCCGGAACTGCTGAACCGCGTCCTGCGCTGGATCCCGCCTGAACACGTCGACGTCAGCCCGGAGCTGCTGGAAGTCGCCGGGGGCAGCCGCCTGCTGGCTGAAGCGCTGGTCCGGCGCGGCTGGGACGACCCGGCTGCAGCCCGCGCCGCCCTGTGCCCGGAACATTACCGCCCGGCTGATCCCTGCGATCTGCCTGACCTGGACCGGACTGCCGGCCGGCTGCTTGACGCCGTCGCCGCAGGAGAGCGCATCGGCGTGTGGGGGGACTTCGACGTCGACGGCCAGACAGCCACCGCGGTGCTGGTCGATACCCTGCGCAAGCTCGGCGCGGACGTGATTTACCACATCCCCGTTCGCGAACGAGAATCCCACGGCGTCAACATCCCCGGGTTGGAGAAGATGCTGCAGCGCGGCGCGCGGCTGGTTCTGACCTGTGATACGGGCATCACCGCGCACGACGCTGCCCTTTATGCGGCCAGCCACGGGGTGGATTTCCTGGTTACCGATCACCACACCCCTGGCGAGACGCTCCCCCAGGCTTATTCAGTGGTCAACCCTCACCGCCTGCCGCCGGGGCACCCGCTGGGCACGCTCCCCGGGGTGGGTGTGGCCTTCAAGCTGGCCGAGGAGCTGCTGCAGCGCGCCGGTCAGGCTGACCGCATCGCTTCGGTGTACGACCTGGTGGCTCTGGGCGCGGTCGCCGACGTGGCCGAGCTGAGCGGAGACACCCGCTACCTGGTGCAGAAAGGGCTGGCTGCCCTGCGCTCCAACCCGCGGCCTGCCGTTCAGGCCATGGTCGAACAGGCCGGGGTGGACCCGCTCCATCTGGATGAGGAGGACATCGGGTTTTCGCTCGCGCCCCGTCTGAACGCCGTCGGGCGGCTTTCGGACGCCAACCCAATGGTTGAGTTTCTGCTCGAAACTGACATGGTCCGCGCCCGCGTGACAGCACAGATCCTCGAGGGGCTGAACGCAAAGCGCAAGATGCTCTGCGATGAGGTGTTCCAGGGCGCGCTGGCCGAACTGGAACGCACGCCCGATCTGCTCGACCTGCCGGTGCTGGTGCTGGCCCATCCGCACTGGCACGCCGGAGTGATCGGCATCGTCGCCAGCCGGCTGGTTGATCTGTACGGCCGGCCGGTTATCCTGCTCTCATCCCGGGAAGGGCAGCCGGCCCGCGGATCGGCGCGCTCGGTGAATGGGATCAACATCACCGAGGCCATCGCTTCTCAGGCGGAAAGGCTGCTGGGATTTGGCGGTCATGCCATGGCGGCCGGCCTCTCGCTGCCCGCAGAATCGATCCCTGCCTTTCGTGCCGGGCTGGCCAGGTATATCAGCCAGCAGACCGCGGAGCAGCCGCCGGAGGTGGATCTGCCCGTGGACGCCCTGCTCCCACTGGCGGAAATCTCCTTGGATCTGGTGGACGCCTGCTCGCCGCTGGCCCCCTTTGGGAACGGCAACCCGCCGCTGACCTTTCTCACTCAAAAAGTCTTCGTCCGAGACAAAAGGGAAATCGGACAGAACGGCGACCACCTGCGTGTATTGGTTCAAAACGAGGCAGGTGACACCCGAAATGTCATCTGGTGGCAGGCCGCCGGGAATCCCCTGCCGGAAGGTTACTTCGACCTGGCCTTCACCTTGCGCGCCCACACTTACCGCGGAAAGCGGGATGTCCAGGTCGAGTGGCTGCAGGCCTTCCCCCGGCCCGAGGAGAAGCCGCCGGATATCACCACCCGCATCGAGGTGGTAGATCTGCGACATCACCCCCATCCCGACCAGATGATCGCTGGCTGTATGCAGACCAGTGAGGTTATGGTCTGGAGTGAAGCCTGCCCCACGCCATTTCCCGAAGTGCGCAGCCGCTGCCGCCTGGAGCCTGCCCCGGCCCTGGCTGTCTGGAGCATCCCGCCCGGCCCGGTTGAGCTGGCGAACGCCATTGAGGACGTGCACCCCGGACGGGTCTTCCTGTGTGCCTGCCCGCCGGAGTACCTGGACCCGCCTGCCTTCCTGCGCAAACTCACCGGCCTGGTGCGCTATGCGCTGCAGAAAAAGAACGGGCTGGTGACTCTCGACGAAATGGCCGCCGTACTGGGCCAGCGCCGCGGCAGCGTGCTGCTGGGGTTGAACTGGCTGCAGGCGCGCGGAGACATTGACTTCATCCCGGCCCCGGGCGGCGCGGTACGCATTGCTGCTCCCGGCTCTACCCGTTCCCCGGACAGCTTGCCTCAAATCGAAAATGGGCTAAAAATGATACTGGAAGAAACTAGAGCCTACCGGGAATATTATCTTCGGGCCGAAGCCGCATCGCTTATCCCGGGCAGCAGGCTCATCACCCTGACCTGAGGAGTGTGGCCATGGCTGAAAAAATGAAATGGGGGATTCTGAGTACCGCGCGGATCAACCAGGGCTTTATTCCCGCCCTGCGCTGCCATCCACTCAGCGAGCTGCATGCAGTGGGCAGCCGATCCCTGGAGCGTGCTGAGGAATATGCCGCCGAATGGGAAATCCCCCGATATTACGGCAGTTACGATGAACTGCTCGCCGATCCCGAAATCCAGGTTATCTACAACCCCCTGCCCAACTACCTGCATGCGGAGTGGACCATCCGCGCATGTCAAGCCGGCAAGCACGTGCTCTGCGAAAAGCCCATCGCCCTCACCCCGGAGGAGGTGGACGCCATCGCCGCCGCGGCCCGCGACAACGGTGTGATCGTCACCGAGGCCTTCAAGTTCCGCCACCACCACCAGACAGAACTGGTGCTGCAGGCCATTCAGCAGGGGCGCATCGGTCACATCGAAGGCATGCGCGGCGCATTCCTGTTTGCGCTGCAGGACCCGATCAACCACCGCTGGCTTCCGGAAACCGGCGGCGGCAGCCTGTTTGACGTCGGCTGCTACCCCATCAGCTACGCCCGCATGATCACCGGCGAGCCGCCGGAGGAAGTCTTCGGCTTCCAGCGCCTGTCCTCCTCCGGCGTGGACGACCTGTTCATCGGTGAGCTGCGCTACCCCGGCGACATTCTGGTGCAGATCACCGCCGGGTTCACCGTCCCCAAGTTCACCTCGTTCGATATCTTCGGCAGCCGGGGACGAATCAGCATGGACGGCCCCTACAACCCCCGGCCGCACAACCGCCTGGTGATCACATCCGGAGACGAAGAGGAAGTCCACACCTTCCCCATGTTCGATTCCTTCCTGGGCGAAATCGAAGACATCGCCCTGGCGATCACCGAAGGCCGCCAGCCGCGCATGAGTCTGGAGGAAAGCCGCGACAACACGGCCACCATGGTGGCCCTGCTGGAATCAGCCCGCACCGGGAAACCGGTCCGGCTGTAAGTCAGGCTAATCCGAGCGCTTGTTCGAAGGGATCTTGGGCAGCAGCCAGGAGAGGAAAGCGCCTTCGCTGCGCGTCTGCAGCAGCACCTTCCCGGGGCCGGTCAGGTCCACCACCAGCCCTTCGCCGCCCAGGATAGTTGAGCGCAGGCCGCCAATGGCGCGGACCTGGAAGTTCATCCGCTCGCTGAAGGCCACCAGGTGCCCGGTATCCACCGTGTAGACCTCGCCAGCCTGCAGGTTGACCTCATGGATGGCGCCATAGCTGGACAGCACCAGCTGGCCCGACCCGCTGCAGCGCAGCATGAACAGGCCTTCCCCGGCGAAGAACGTGCGCGCTCCCGACCAGCCGGCATCCACCTCGATGCCGTCTTCGGAGGCCAGGTACGACCCGGACTGGACCAGGATGGTCTCGCCCGACAGGCGGGTGGTGAAGACATCCCCGGTCAGCGCAGGCGCCAGCAGGATCTCGCCTCCCCGCTCAGGCGCGTGGAAAGTGTTGGTAAAGAAGGATTCGCCGCCCAGCAGCGAGCGTGCCAGCGACTTGAGCACCCCGCCGCGGATGCCCGTCTCCACCGTTACGCCGGCGGACATGCTCACCATGGCGCCAGCTTCCGCCCGGATCTGTTCGTTGGGCGCCAGCATAACCCGGGCGACAGCATACGAAGGCCGGTACAGAATTTCGACTTGCATTTTATGTCTCCTGTGTGTAGCTGTGATGGGCTGGATTTACTCATTATGCACAACCTCGCGCCATATTGCAATAACCTTGCTTAAAGAGTATCTGGCCGGAATCTCTCGAGAAACCGGAGATTTCTTTACAGAACCAGAGGGGTTGTGGTAAACTAGCCCTGCACGGTAAGCAACAAATCCAAAGTATCGTTGCTGCCTTTCCGCTCTCGACCAGCCTACGGTGAAGTTCGAGGGCAAACCCGTGGAAAGGAGGTTTCCCAAATGCGCAACTATGAATTGGTCTTCATTGTTCACCCTGATTTGGATCAGGAGGCTCTGACCGGCGTGATCGATCGGGTGAAGGGCTGGATTACCGACGCCGGTGGTTCAGTCGAAAAAGTGGATGTCTGGGGCAAGCGCCGCCTGGCATACATGATCAATAAACAGCGCGAGGGCCAGTATGTGTACGTGGAAAGCAAACTGCCGCCCGAAGCGACTGCTGAACTGGACCGCAATCTGCGTTTCCTGGAACCGGTCTTGCGCCACCTGCTCATCAACCCGGAACTGTAGGAACGTGGAAAGCGTCAGGTTTTGGACTGTGTCAAGGAGAATCGAATGAGCCGCGGTTTGAATAAAGTGATGATCATCGGCCATCTGGGGAAAGACCCGGAAATGCGCTATACGCCGTCTGGCCGGCCTGTCACGACCTTTACAGTGGCCACCAGCCGGACATGGAATACGGCAGATGGTGAACGCCACACCGATACGGAGTGGTTCAACGTTGTCTCCTGGGGAAACCTGGCGGAAATCTGCAAGCAGTATCTCACCAAGGGCCAGCAGGTCTACATCGAAGGCCGGCTGCAGACCCGCCGCTGGGAGGACAGTGAAGGCGCCAAGCATACCAGCGTCGAAATTGTCGCCAGCGAGATGATGATGCTGGGAGACCGCCGTGACACAGGCCAGACCCAGGCGATCGGCTCCTCCGAGCCGCCTGAATATGAGGATGATTATCCTTTCTAGGAGTAAGAAATGGCTGATATGACGAATGAGAGCGAGCAGTTCTCCGGGCCGCGCCGCTACGTAGCGCGCCCCAAGATCTGCCAGTTCTGCGCTGACAAGAATCTGGCGATCGACTACAAATCCGCAGACATGCTTCGCCGCTACATCACTGAAGATGGCAAGATCCGCCCCCGCCGCCAGACCGGCACCTGTGCCCGTCACCAGCGCGCGCTGGCCAATGCCATTAAGCGGGCGCGCGTTATCGCGCTGCTCCCGTATGTTGGTGAAACTTTAAACGATCTCACCCGCTAATCGTTTGGAATTTCATACGCCGGGGCATGGGGTTTTCCTTAAGGCTCCATGCCCTTTTTCGTAAGCACTCAGAGGTCGCCAATGGCTAAACAGCCCAAGACTAAAATCGTTAACCGCCGCCATGTAGCCCGACTGGAGGTTGAGCGCAGGCAGCGAAAGACCATCATCATCGCCGCCATCGCCATCGGTGTGATCGTCCTGGGTTTGCTCGGTTTCGGCCTGCTGGACAGTCTGGTCATCCAGCCTAACAAGGTCGTGGCCCGGGTGGGTGAAAAGACGATCACCGTCAGGGAGTACCAGAAACGCGTTAAATACAACCGCTTCCAGGCCCTGCAGAACATCTCGCAGTACGATGCCTACAACCAGTTGTTCGGCGCGGGCACTTTTGACGCGCAAATCCAGCAGGCACTGTTCGAGCTTATCGATACACAAAGCTACGGCCGCTCCACCCTGGACCAGATGATCACCGAAGAGGTACTGCTGCAGGTAGCCGCGGAACGCGGCATTACCGTCACCAGTGAAGAGGTGGAAAAGGCGGTTCAAGAAGCCTTCGGCTACTTCGCCTCCGGCACCCCGACCGTCTCACCGACCGAGACTGTCGAACTGAAACCCACCTCGACGCTCTCGTCGCTGCAGATGACCCTGGTTCCGCCGACCGCCACTCCCATGATGACGCCGACGCCGGAAGAGACCGAGGAGCCGACCGCGACTCCGACGCAGGCGCCGACCGCCACCCCGACGGAAGAAGCCGCGGAAAGCGCAGAGGTACCCCCCTCCCCGACTCCGGAACCGCTGCCCACCGAAACCCCATACACCCTTGAGGGGTACCAGCAGGTGAAATCGGATTATCTGAACGCCATCGAGTTCCTCGGCTTCAGCGAAGCGGACCTGCGCGAGCTGATGCGCCGCAACCTGATCATCCAGAAGCTGTACGATGAGATCATCGCGGAAATCCCGCTGGAGCAGGAACAGGTCTGGGCGCGCCACATCCTGGTCACCACCGAGGAAGAGGCAAATCAGGTCATCCAGCTCCTGAACGACGGTGAAGACTTCGCTAAACTGGCCCAGGAACTGTCCCTCGACAAGGTGTCCGGCGCGTCTGGCGGTGATCTGGGCTGGTTTGCCCGCGGTCAGATGGTGGAACCGTTCGAAGAGGCTGCCTTCAGCCTGGAAATCGGCGAGCTCAGCGAACCGGTCGAGAGCATCCACGGCTGGCATGTGATCCAGGTGCTGGGCAAGGAAGTCCGCCGCCTGATGGCTGACCAGCTGTCGACGGTTCAGGCCACCACCTTCTCCAAGGTCACCGAGGAAGCCAAGGCCCGGATGGAAATCGTAGAAAATGATATCTGGATGCAGATGGTTCCCACCACCCCGGCCATCCCGCCCAACCTGGCGGGCTACATCTCGGGGAATATCCAGTAACCGGCAAGACGAACGAATCAAAAAGCGCGGGCAGCAAGCCCGCGCTTTTTTCATCTGTCTCAGACCACCATATCTTCGCTTATTTCGTCCAACCTCAGGCTGATCACCTGGCTGGCGGAGTCCTTGCCCATGGTGACGCCGTAGATCACATCCGCGGCCTGCACCGTGTTGCGGTTGTGGGTGATGACGATAAACTGCGTGGTCTGGCTGAGTTCGCGCAGCAGATCGGTGAAGCGGCCCACGTTGGCCTCATCCAGCATGGCATCGACCTCGTCCAGTACGCAGAACGGCGTGGGTGACACCCGCAGTAGGGCGAAAACCAGCGCGACCGCGGTCAGGCTGCGCTCACCGCCCGAGAGCAGCGACAGGCCCTGGTCCCTGCGCCCGGGCAGGCGGGCTTCAATGTCGATGCCGGTTTCAGACGGGTTGTCCTCGTCCGTGAGTATCAGCCGCGCGGAGCCGCCGCCGAACAGCTGAGTGAACATCTTGCGGAATTCGACCGCCACCTCGTCAAAGGTGCGTTTGAACTCCCGCTTCATCAGCGCGTCCAGCTCGGCGATCACCGCGCGCAGGTCCTCATCCGCCTTCAGCAGGTCCTCCATCTGGCCGTTGAGGAACTCGTAGCGCTCCTTCACCTCGGTGTACTCAGCCCGGGCTTCCGGGTTGATTGCCCCCAGGCGGCGCAAATGGGCGCGGGCGCGGTTGATGTTGTCCTCCAGCCCCGGCGGGATCTGCTCGATGCGCGGCAGCTGTTCCACCAGCCCTTCCAGCGGCAGCGGCGTTGGCCCGGTCACCTCGGAAATGTATTCAAAGGCCACCAGCCCGAAGTCTTCCTCGATCCGGCGGCGCAGGTTTTCCAGCCCGTCCTTCTTGCGGCTGTACTCCAGCTGCGCCTGGGTGACCACCCGTTCGACCGCGTTGACGGCCTGCTGCGCGCTCTGATAAGCGCCCTGCAGGTCCTCATACTTCTTTTCCACATCCCGAAGTTCGGCTTCCGCCGGCTCAATCTTGGACTGAACCGCGTCAATCAGCGCGGCCAGTTCGGCATCCTTCTGGCGGTCCTGGTTGCGCTGCTGCTCCAGACTGGCCTGCGTTTCGCGCCCGGCCGCCAGCCTATCCTGGACGGAGACCTGCTGCTGCCGGTTCCGTTCCAGGCTGAGCCGGTACTCCTCCATGCGATGAGCGGCATCTTTCACCGCCCGCGAGGCTACCGCCTGCTGGGTGTTCCAGTGGGCCACCTGGGCCTGCAGCTCCTCCACTGGCAGCGACTGCAGCGCCTGTGACTTCTGGCGAACTTCTTCCCGCAGCGAGCCGGCCTGCTTCTCCAGCTGTTCAAGCTCTTCCGCCAGGCGGTTGAGCTCCTCCTCCGCCTTCTGTGCCTGCCGCGCCTGCTCGTTCAGCTGCCCGCGCTGGAAATCCTGCTTCTGGCGGATCTGATCCACCGCCAGCGAGGCCTGCTGAAACGCCTGCGTGGCCAGCTTCAGCCGCTGGTTGGCCGCTCGCTGAGCGCGCTCCCGCTCCTCCTGCGCCGCCTGGGCTTCCTGGCGGGCCTGCTCGATCTCCTCAAGCTCGTTCTCCAGATCGTTGATCTGGTCCTGGACGCGGTCAATCTCGTCCTGCAGCTCGCGCTTCTGCCTGGGGCGGGAGATCAGTCCAGCCCGGCCTTCCTGCCCGGCGATGACCGCTCCAGACCCGGCAAACACCTCACCATTCAATGTCACCACCCGGGATGTATCGGGGAGCTGCTTGAGCACCCGCCGCGCAGCCTGGCGGTGGCGTACAATCACCACCTGTCCCAGCAGCTGGTTGACCAGCTGCTGCCAGTCGGCCGGGGCTTTCACCAGTTCCGAGGCCACCCCGATGATTTCGTCATCCACCGGGGGCTGGACAGGCTTCGCCCCGTTGAGCCAGACGCCAGGGAACAGGATCGCCCGGCCCCGTGCAGACGTTTCCAGGAACTGCAGCACCGGCTCGGGATCGGTACTGCCGCCCAGATAGATGGCGTCCAGATTTTCGCCCAGCGCGGCCGCCACGGCCACCTCATACTCAGCCGGAACATCCAGGTGACCCGATAGCGGGCTCATGCGGCCTGGCAGGCGGCCCTTGCGCATCTCTTCCAGCACTGACTTCGAGCCCTGGTTCAGACCGGTGAGCGAAGCCTCAGCCTGCTCGAGCACGTCCATCTGCGCGCGCAGACGCGATTCCTGCGTGACCAGCCGGTTGAGGTTTTCCTGCAGTTTCTTCCGCCGGGTCTCCAGCTCCACCGACTGGCGCTGCTGCGCCTGCACCTGCTCGTCATACTCGCTCAGGTCCAGCTCCGCCTCGGTCCGGTCCTGACGGGCCTGGCGCAGTTTCTCCTCGGCCTCTTTCAGGGCCTGGTCAGCGCCCTCCAGTGCGGCGGTCAGGTTCTGCCGGGTGCGGGCTAGGTTCTCCAGCCGTGCGGTCAGTTCCTGCCGGTGTGCCTTCACATGCACCTGCCGTGTTTCCAGCGAGGTTAGCTGGCGGCGGGTCTCTCGCAGCGCCTGTTCAATTGACTGCCGCTGCGCCTGGCGTTCTTCCATGGCTTTGCGGGCCTGCTCGGCCTGCTGCTTCGCATCGGCCAGCTCGGCGATGAGCCGCTCGTGCTCTGCGGTCATGTCCTCCAGGCGGCGCTGCTGGGCTTTTTCTTCCTCCTCAAGCCGGGCCAGGTCGGCCAGCAGGCTGGCCTCCGCGTCCGCCGCGGCCCGCTGGCGCTCGTCGAGAATGGCCTGATTGCGGCTGACCTGCTCCCGCCGGGTGTGCAGCGCGGCCAGCTGATTGTGCCACTCTTCCAGCTGCGAGCGCTTTTTCTGCAGTTCGGCCCGCACGGCGGCGGCTTCAGCTTCCACTTCCTCCAGCCGGTTGCGCGCCAGCCCCAGACGTTCCTCCTGGGCTTCGACCACCTGCTGGGCGTGAGCCACCTCCTGCTGCACCCGGTGCCAGTGGTAGCCGTACCATTCCCGCATCAGCTCCCGCAGCTCGGCCGAAATGCGGTCGTGCTCTTCCGCCCGGCGTGCCTGGCGTTCCAGGCTTTTCAGCCGCGGAGCAAGCTCGCTGAGGATGTCCTGCACCCGCTCCAGATTACGCCGGGTGGCATCCAGCCGGCTGAGGGCTTCCTCACGGCGGGAACGGTACAGACCAATCCCGGCGGCTTCCTCAAAAAACCGGCGTCGCTCGTCAGGCTTCAGCGACAGCGCAGCGTCCACCAGCCCCTGCCCGATAATGGTGTAGGTCCGCTCGGACAGGCCGGACTGGCCCAGCAGTTCTGAGATCTCCTTCAGGCGGACGCGCTGCCCGTTGATCAGGTACTCGTTCTGCCCGTCCCGGTAGGCCTTGCGTCCCACCGACACCTCGGTGAAATCGATCGGCAGCCAGCCGTCTGCGTTGTCGAAGGTGACCACGGCTGAGGCCATGTTAGCCCGCGCACGCAGTTCGGAGCCGGCGAAGATCATGTCCTCGGTTTTCCGGCCTCGCAGCAGGCTGTACGACTGCTCACCGAGCACCCAGCGCAGGGCGTCCGCGATGTTGGATTTGCCCGAACCGTTCGGCCCGACGATGGCGGTGATACGCCCGGGGAACTCAAATTGAGTCCGGCTGGCGAAAGTCTTGTATCCCTGTAATTCGAGTGATTTCAGCCGCGGCTTATACTGGCCGTTATTATTCATCGATGAGACCCTGTTTGATGAGTGCCTGTCTGGCAGCGGCCTTCGCCGCCGACTGCTTGCTGTGACCCCGTCCCGTGCCGTAGACCTGCCCGTCGACCAGCACGTCCACCTCGAACACTTTCAGATGATCCGGCCCGACCGCGCTGCGGGTTTCGTACTTCGGTGCGCCGAAACCCTGCGCCTGTGCCCACTCCTGTAGCATGCTCTTGGGATCCTCGTTCTTGCGGTTGGCCAGTACGTCTTCGGCGGCCTCCTCCAGCATGGGTTCGAGAAACTCAATCACCCGATCCACGCCGCGGTCCAGATACAGCGCGCCGATCACCGCTTCGAAGGTGTCGCACAGCAGGGCAGATCGCTCCCGCCCGCCGGCCTGCGATTCGCCCCGGCCCAGCCGCAGTGCGGGTCCCAGCCTGATCTTGCGGGCGAATTCCGCCAGCTGTTCGGTGTGCACCAGCGCGGAGCGCATGCGTGTCAGGTCTCCCTCCGGCATTTCCGGATAGCGGTGGTACAGCCAGGCGCCGACCACGAAATCGAGCACGGCATCGCCAAGAAACTCCAGACGCTCGTTGTCTTCTATGGCCTCAGGGTGCTCGTTCAGGTAAGACCGGTGTGTGAGCGCCCGGCTGAGAAGAAGCCGGTCGCTCATGTTCAGCCCCAACCGCTGGTCCAGTTCATACGGGGATTCCGTCTCCGGCGACGGAGAGGAACCATGATGGTTGTTCACCTGTACCTCCCGGGAACTCAGGGAGCGCCAGCCACGGACCACAACCGATCCTGTGGCTTGCGTTCCATCAGTTCACTAAGTAAATTATTCTGCCGGGTATTTTAACCCAGAACCTGAAATAATAAGCACAACCGGCTCGGGAACCTGGCCGCGCAGCCGCTCCAGTGCCGCCCAGACCAGCGCGGAGGTCGGCTCGGCGAAAATCCCCCGGCAGGCCAGGGCTTTATACGCAGGCAGGATCTCCTCTTCCGGAATGGCCATGATCTTCCCGCCGCCCAGCTCGTGAATGATGGCCTCGGCCTGTGCCGGATGGCGTACGCGAACGCCCTCGGCCACCGTCGGCCCTTCGGTCACCTGCTCCATCGCCGCCAGCCCGCCGCGGTAATAGGCCTCCACCGGTGCGCAGGCCGCGGCCTGAACGCCGATGTAATGCGGCTGCGCGGGGATCAGACCGGCCCGGGACAGCGAAGCAAAACCGCGCATGACCGAAATCATCAGGTTGCCCTGGCCCACCGGGGCGATGACCGTCCCCGGGTGCCCGCCGAGCTGCTCCCAGATTTCATACGCGATGGTGGCAATGCCGGTCTGGCCGAAAGGCAGAAAGGCATGGCTGGCGTAGGGTTTGCCTTTTTCCGCGTCCCGCAGCACCGCCGCCGCGGCCTCAGAGCGCGGGCCGGGCACCTTCACCAGTTCCGCGCCGTACTGGATAATCTGGTTGAGCTTCGGCCCCGACGCCGACCCGGGGACGAACACCCGGGCTGCAATCCCCGCGTGGGCGGCGTAGGCGGAAAACGACGCACCCGCATTGCCGGAGGAATCCTCCACCGCCTGCCTAACGCCCCGGGACAGCAGAAAGCTGGCCAGGACAGCGCTTCCGCGGTCTTTGAACGAGCCAGTCGGGTTGAGCGATTCAAGTTTGTAAGCCACCTGGGTACCGCCAACCTTGTCTCTCACCAGCGGCGTGCCGCCCTCGCCCAGGTACACCTCCGGCGCATTGTCTGGAAGCCCCAGCGTCGCCCGGTAGCACCAGATCCCGGGCCGGGAGCGATCAACCAGGTCCGGGTTGAACGGTTCATACGGCTCAAAGTCGAACAGCCCCCCGCAGTCAGGGCAGCGGAAGGGAGTTCCTTCGGCAGGATACGCGCGGCTGCATTGACGGCATCGAATGGCGCTCATGTCCTCAATCTCCTCGTTGGGGCCTGTAATCACCTGCCACCCAGGACTCATCCCGGGGACCGATCTCCTTTTTCCAGATGGGCACAATTTCTTTCAGGCGGTCAATACCATAGCGTGCGGCTTCGAACACACCGGTGTCGCGGTGCGCGGCACTGCAGGCCACCAGCACCGTCGGCGTGCCCGGGTCCAGCCGGCCGATGCGCTGCACAATGCAGATGCCTTCCAGCAAGGGCCACTGCTGGCGCATTTCGCCGGCCACCTGCTCCAGCTTGGCCAGTGCCATTGGCTCGTAGGCCTCGTACTCGAGCGCGACGGTCTCAAACTCACCCCCGCGGCTGGTCTTCCCCCGCACGATGCCGGTGAACATGCCCACCGCGCCGGTGGTGGGCAGCGTGATCGCGGCAGTCAACTCGTTCAAGTCCAGCGGTTCTCGGGTGATGCGCAGGATGGTCGGGAAATCACTGCCCCCGCTCACCGGAGGGAAGATGGCCACCTCAGCTCCCTCGGGAACCGGGTCTTCATCGTAGGCGAAGGACTGGTTGATGGAGACGATGCTCCCGGGCATGAGCTCCGCCAGGGCCGGGTGCTCCTCCACCAGCCGCAGCTTCAGGTCTGCCACCGTCAGGCCGGGGCGCAGGTCCAGCTCCCGCCGGGCGGTCCCTGCTTTCTCTTTGAAGTGGGCGAAGAAAAGCACAGTGATCTGCATACGGTATTACTCGTTCACCACGTCGCCGCTCTGGCCGCCGTGTTTTTCCACCAGCCGGATGTTCTGGATGCGTCCGGCCCGGTCCACCGCCTTGACCATGTCATACACGGTCAGCGCGGCCACGGCCACGGCCGTCAGAGCTTCCATCTCAATGCCCGTCTTCCCGGTGGTCTTCAGGAAGGATTCGATCCGCACACCCGGCAGGTCATCGTCCAGCTCCAGGCGCACGTCCACCTGGTGGATCGGAATCGGGTGGCACAGCGGGATCAGCTCGGAGGTCTTTTTGGCCCCCAGCACCCCGGCGATTTGCGCCACAGTGAGCACGTCGCCCTTTTTCATCAGTCCCTGACGGATGAGCGCGATGGTTTCCGGACGCAGAACCACCTCTCCGCGGGCGATCGCGGTTCGCTCCGTGTCCGGCTTGGCGCTGACATCCACCATCCGCGCCCGGCCGGCCTCGTCAATATGCGTAAGTTTATCGGCTGGCATGGATTCATTATACTGGATGGCGCACTGTTCCGCCCCCCAGTCCTCTGCTATAATTACCGGCGTGACATTCCAGATCGCCGAGCACCAGACTGAAGGATACACCGTCTCGACGGACATGTATGAAGGCCCGCTGGACCTGCTCCTGGAGCTGATTCAGCGGGCCGAACTGGATATCACCCGCTTCGCCCTCTCCCAGGTGACCGACCAGTACCTGGAGTACATGCGCTCCATGCCCGAGCGCAGCGCGGCGGAGGTGTCCGCATTTCTGGTCGTGGCTGCTCGCCTGCTGCAGATCAAATCCTCAGCGCTGCTGCCCAGGCCGTCGCTTCCACCGGTCGAAGGCGAAGAGGAAGACCCGGGCGAAGCCCTGGCCCGCCAGCTGATCATCTACAAGCGCTTCAAGGAACTGGCCACCAACCTGGAGAAGCGCCAGTCGGCCGGCCTGCGCACCTACGTGCGCCTGGCCCCGTCACCGAAGATCAGCGGGGCAGCGCAAAAAGTCGACCTCGCCGGCCTGACGCTTGCCGATCTGGCCCGCATTGCCGGCGAAGTGTTCAACAGCCAGTTGAGCCTGCCGGAGCTGAGCGAGGTGGTATCGTTGCCGCGCATCACCATCCGCGAGAAGATCACCAACATCATCGCCTCTCTCAAGAAGCTGTCGCGGGCCTCCTTCCGCACGCTGATGAAGCAGCCCAACAACCGCCTGGAAGTGGTGGTCACCTTCCTGGCGATGCTGGAACTGATCAAGCGGCACGTCATCGTCGCTAACCAGCCGGCCCTGTTCGCCGACATTCAAATCGAAACCAGCGGCGATCTGGGCTCGCTGGACGATCTGGCAATAGAGTTCGAGGAATAGCCGGGATTACTCCTGTTCCCCGGCTTCGGTTTCCTCTCCCTCTGGCAGTTTATACGGCAGCCGCCCGCTGACCCACACGATCATCAGGTTGAGGTCATCCTCGCTGACCTCGGTCTTCGGGTTGGCCTTGCGGAAGGCTTCATCCAGGGTCTCAAAGTTGTCCTCCGCCGGCCAGTGCGTCTGGAAGCCGGGCAAAGCGCGGCGGTTGGCATCCGCCGGCAGCACTTCCCACTCCCGTGAAGTGAGGAAGTCCGCCACCTGTTTCATCAGGTCCGGGTGCAGCCGCGCCCAGGCATCCAGCACCGCGGCGGTGAACTCCGGATCCCGCTCGAAGATGGTTACCGAACTGCGTGCTTTCAGCGGGGCCGGGGCAAGGTTGGCGTTGCGGAAGCCGGGTATCTTTGCTTCACGTTTGAAAGTGTTGACCAAGTCGCTGCGCAGGTCGGCGGGCAGCTCACCCAGCGAGCTCCACACCTTGCGCAGCACTTCGTACTGATATTCCGCCACCATGAACTCATTGATGGCATGGAAGGGTAGGAATTCAACCTGTTCGTCGCTCATAGGTTGATTATATGCCTGCAAAGCAAAACCGGCAGGCGGTCAAGGCCTGCCGGTTTCCGAACTCAGCCTGCTGTTATTCCGAAGGGATAATGATCCACATAAGGATGTAGGGCACCAGCCCCGGAACACCCCCTGGAATGGCGGCCAGGATAAAGCCGATGCGGAACCAGGCCGGGTTGATGCCGAAGAACTCGCCCAGGCCGCCGCACACCCCGCCGACGATCCGGTTGCGGGAAGAACGTCTCAAAGCGTTTCGAGTCGCCATTTTTCACTCCTTTCATTACCCATATACGCAGCCGGGCCGGAGAAGTTGCACTTAATCTGCTTTGAGGGCGCGCAGGCTGAGCGCGTCCAGCCTCGCCACCTCCTCATCGGTTAGCGACCAGCCCAGCGCGCCTGCGTTCTGCTCGGCCTGGCGCGCATTTTTCGCCCCCGGAATGGGCAGCGCGCCTTTGCACATCACCCAGTTCAGCGCCACCTGAGACGCGCTGCGCCCGCCCCGGTCTGAACCGATTTTAAGCATCTCTTTGAGCAGCGGCTCGGAGCGCTGCAGCAGCTTGCGGCCGTACCGCGCCCCGCGCATCCCGCCCATGGGGTTGTCGCGGTTGTATTTTCCGGTCAGCGCGCCCATTGCCAGCGGGCTGTAGGCGATCAGAACCACGTTCAGGTCCTTGCAGCGCTGCAGCAGCCCGGAGAACTCCACCTCGCGGTTGAGCAGGCTGTACTCCACCTGATTGGAGGCCAGCGGAATCCCCTGCCGGGCCAGCGCTTCATAAGCCACCTGCATCTGCCGCTCGGTGAAGTTGGACACCCCCACCGCCTTGATCCAGCCCCGCTGGTACGCTTCAGCCATGCCGTCCATCCATGCCTCGATGCGGGCTGGCGGCAGCGGGTTGTGGATCTGGTACAGATCGATGGAGTCCACGCCCAGCCGGGCCAGCGAGCCTACCAGCGCCCGCAGAAAGGCCTTCTGGGTCAGGCGCCAGGGATAGGGCATGTACTTGCTGGCGATTTTGACTTTGGCCTGCGTCTCGCGGATGAACTTGCCCAGCAGGGTCTCGGATTTCCCCTGCCCGTACACTTCCGCCGTGTCAAAAAACTGGATGCCGTTTTCCAGGCTGGTTTCGAAAGCCCCCCGAACTTCCGCTTCAGAATAATCCGAGCCGTACCCCCAGAATAGACGGTCGCCCCAGGCCCATGTGCCGATCCCCAGGCGCACATCCGCCAGGGGAGAGACGTCTTTGCTTTGTGGTTGAACCTCCATCCGCCTGTCTCCTTATCATCTCTGTTGTAACTATTATATCTACGGAGTATGCTAGAATTGGTTCTGACCACCCCCGGTCGATGGCAGGCTCGTTGATAATGCCGCATGCAGACCCTCCGGCACATCCTATGCCGGTCGTACAGCCCGGTAATCCAGCCGGCCCATAACCGGGTGTTTTATTTCCAATATCACATCACAGGAGCAGGGCGGATGGGCAACCACATTCAATACACTAGAAATTACAACGACCTTAGCAATGATCATGGTTTCCAGTTCGAATTCTTCTGCGATCGCTGCAATTCTGGCTTCCGCACTCGCTTTCAGGCTTCGGCGCTGGGGATGGTCAGCGGCGCGCTGGATACCGCCAGCGGCCTGTTAGGCGGCATTTTCGGCCAGGCCGCCAATATCAGCGACCGGGTGCGCACCGCCAGCTGGCAGAAAGCCCGCGACGACGCCTTTGAGAAAGCGCTGGAAGAGTTGAAAGGCGAGTTTGCCCAGTGCCCGCGCTGCAACTCCTGGGTCTGCCGCGCCCGCTGCTGGAACACCAAGCGCGGCCTGTGCAAAAACTGCGCTCCGGACCTGGGTGTGGAAATGTCCGCCGCGCAGGCCTCCCGCTCGGTGGAGGAGATCTGGGCGCACGCGGCCATGGCCGAAGAGGACAAGAAGCTGGCCGAGGGCAACTGGCGTGAGACCATCGTCGCCACCTGCCCGGAATGCGAGCAGCCGCTGGCGTCCAACGTCAAGTTCTGCCCCAACTGCGGCGCGCAGCTCAAGAAGGCCGCACACTGCACCGAATGCGGTGCCAAGCTGCAGCCGGGCGCGAAATTCTGCGCGGAATGCGGAACAAAGGTGGGCGGCTGACGCCCACCTTTTCACATCTCAAGAGACGCCGCTAATTGGACGGCGTCACGGTCGTGGCCGGACCTGCCGGGCCTTCACCGCCGGTCAGCTGCCAGGCCACCTGGATGGTCACTTCCACCGTCTGCACGCCGGGGGACACGGGCACCGCGGCCGCCAGGTCGCGTTCGAAGGTCCCGCCCTGGGTGAAAATGGGCGGTGGCAGGAAGCTGCTCTCGCTGATCGAAACCACCCCTCCCAGTTCGCCGCCCGCCAGCGAAGCCAGCTGGTTGCCTTTGGCACGGGCGTCTTCAAAAGCCTGTTCGCGGGCCTGGCTCATCGCCTCCTGAGGCTGGCTCACCTCAAAGCTGATGCCGTGAATCCGGTTGCCGCCGGCCTCCACGGCCGTATCGAGCAGGGTCCCCAGCTCCTCCAGGTCGCGTACGCGAACCATCACGATATTCGAGGCCGTGTACCCGGTGATTACCGGTCCGGTCTCATCGCCGGGCTGCGGGTTGGAATAGATGGGGAACAGCTGCACGCTCTGGGTCTGGATATCCTCAGACGCGACGCCGCTCTGAGCCAGGGCATCCAGCAGGGCCTGCATCCGGGTATTGTTCTGCTGAAGCGCTTCGCTGGCCGTCTCCGCCTGGGTTTCGACGCCTATCTGAATGGTGGCCATATCCGGCTGCACCTCCACCCGGCCCGTACTTGAGACGCTCACCAACCGCTGCATTTGCCCCTCCGGAGGAAGAATTTGCCCGCTCGACCTTGCCTGCACACCCTGGTACCCTGACAGCACGGTCAGCACGACAATAGCCGCAACCGCCAGGATCACCAGTTCTGGGATCCTTTTCATCTTACACCTCATTTCTATTCATGTAACTGCAGCATACTGGCCCAACCCGGCCAGCGATATCCCCTTTTGCTCTATACTGATCATAGGTTGTGCGTGCAGTCTTTCCCATCGGGACTATTCCTCTTCCCCCTACAGGGAATCCCCTAAAACCCCCCGGTCAGGGAGGTCATCCTCCTTGCCGAAAAAGAGAGCATTATTTAGAATGTCTGGTATGCCTGAGGACGTCACCCCCATTCGCCAGCAGTATCTGGATATCAAACGGCAGTACCCGGACGCGATCGTGTTTTTCCGTCTGGGCGATTTCTACGAGACGTTTGACCAGGACGCGGAACTCGCCGCCCGGGAACTGGACATCGTGCTCACCTCGCGCAACGTGGCCAAAGGCACCCGGGTGCCAATGGCCGGCATTCCCTACCACGCGGTCGAGAACTACCTGGCCCGGTTGATCGAAAAAGGCTACCATGTGGCCATCTGCGAGCAGGTCGGTGAGGTGCCCAGGAAGGGCCTGGTGCGGCGGGAAGTGGTCCGCGTGGTCACGCCCGGCACGGTCGTCGAGCCCGGCCTGCTGAGCGGCAACCGCAACAACTATCTGGCCTGTGCGTTGGTGATCGATAATGACGCCGGTGTGGCCTACGCCGACATCACTACCGGGGAGTTCAAAGTCACCCAGTTCTCCGGCCCGGACGTGCTCAGCGAGCTGCGCGCCGAGCTGGCCCGCCTGAGTCCGGCCGAGCTGCTGCTGCCCGAATCGATGAGCGCCGCCACCGGCCTGACCGGACACATCACCCTGTGGCCCGACTGGCGCTTCGA
>CZCB01003731.1_pt1 | contig 22012 bp, 21 predicted proteins | sample 591991 | NCBI WGS metagenome assembly CZCB01 (sample SAMEA3556809, study PRJEB10932) | anaerobic digester metagenome
TAATTTAAAGCAATTCTATAAAACATTGTGCTATTTTTTCATGTTTAGTTTACAAAGCCATTTCATGTCTTTTTTTCATAAAAGTATGTTAACACTTTTTGAAGGCATTGTCAAATAATTTTTCACCTTTTTGTATAATTATAATTTTTATTCTGCTTATGAATTATTATACTATTTATCCTACCCTCGTTCCATGTGTTTTCACCAAATCCAGGCAGAGGTATTGCATTAAACCCGAAATTAACCATCTAGCACTTTATGCTGCAATAAAAAAGTCCTTTTAAGAAATAGTTTCGTAAAAGGACTATATATTAATTAATCTTCTTCTCCATATTCTTCTCTTTTTTTCTTTTTACTTATAATTTTGCAAATCAGTATACTAACTTCAAACAACACAAGCATTGGGATGGCAACTAAAATTTGTGAGATTACATCTGGAGGTGTAATTATTGCAGCGATAATGAACACTGCAACTATAACAACTCTGCGGCTTTTTGTAAGCCATACCACTTTTAACATCCCTAAATTACTTAATAGGACCGTTAAAACTGGCATCTCAAAAACAATTCCAAATGTAATTAATGTTGTTAAAACAAAACTAAGAAAGTTTTGTATAGTTATTGTTGCTTGTACTGAATCAAATTGGTCCACATTAATAAAAAATATTAATGTTATGGGTACAACTACAAAATATGCAAATACTGCTCCCAAAACGAAACATAAAAGGCCTGCCATTAGTGATAAAAACACTACTCTTTTTTCACTTTTATTGAGTGCAGGCTTTATAAAAAGCCAGGTTTCAAACAGAATAACTGGTGATGAAATAACTAATCCACCCATTACTGCTATCCTTATATGCTGTGTAACAATTCGCCAGGAGAAATATAAATCATTTCATATCCGATTGTTCTAGCTTTATCCACAAGCAAAGAAACTAAATCATCTGAAAAATTAAATCCAACGATTGTTACAGTAAAAAAGACAACAACAACGATAAATATCCTTTGTCTTAATTCTCTTAAATGTTCTGTTAAACCCATTACGCCACTTGGCTTTTTATCCTTTCTCTTAACAGCTCTTATAATCACAGTAATTCCCCACTAAATGTCTTCTATATCGGAGTCCTCAATATTACTTTCTTCTATTCCATCTTTAAAGCTTTTGATAGTCTTTCCAAAAGTCTTTCCTAACTTAGGCAATTGTTTTGGCCCAAACACTACCAAGACTATTGCAAAAATTACCAGTAATTCCTGTGTACCTAATTTTCCAAACATATTATCCTCCTATTTGTGTACTTTCTTGATTGATTTCAGCTTCATTTAATTCCTGTGTTTCCTCTGATTCTTGAGTACTTTCCAATATGTCCTTCTCTTCATCAGATATCAAGGGAGTAGGCTCCTTTTTCTTAGGCTTTCCAATATCGTTAACTGATTTTTTTATGTCAGCTATAGGTTTATTAATATCTTCTGAAATATTCGCCAAAGGTTCAACTGCATCTTTCAACGGATTTTTAACTTCTTCCATAGGCTCTATTACACTATCGTTGATATCCTCTGCCAATTTATCGGCATAAACCTTAATTGAGCTCAGAAAACTCCCAGCTTTTTTAGCATACATTGGGACTTTTTCTGGTCCAAGAACCAGTAATGCCACAACAAATATTACCACAAGTTCTGATGTACCAACCCTCATGAATAATCCTCTCCTTTAAATTAGTTGCTTCATCATCCAGATGCACCTAATACTTTACTCAGAAACAGCATCTTCTCACCTAAGCTATTCTATCTAATATCAGAAAAGGTTGAAACTTTTATAATTTCAACCTTTTCTATGTAAGCTTATGCTTGTACATCCATCATTATCAGTTTGTATATCCTACTGCAACAAAACTCATACAAATAATTGGATAATGACGTATTAGTAAAGGCTTAAATTAGGATTCATAAATTGAACCCGTAACCGCATGCAAAGCAGCTAAACGAGCAAAACAAGTTGTTCTTCCTTGTGCTAAACCACCATAGTATTGAGGATAGCTGTTTGCGAAAAATCCACCGCTGTCATTTCCTACAACGTATAAGCCATCAATAGCATCTCCGTTTTCATCAATCGCCTGCATATTTGTATTTATTCTTACACCATTAAATGTACATAATAACCAGTTACCAAGCGCAATACCATAGAAAGGTGCTTTTACAATAGGTCTTAAATTTCTTGCAGCTTTACCAAAGTCAGAATCATAACCATTTTCAGCTAATTCATTGTAGCGCTCAACGGTTTTTATAAATGTATCTACAGGTATACCAAGTTGATTTGCTAAATCTTCCAAAGTATCAGCTTTCTTTAATTTGCCACTTTCCAAACCTGGATTTAGGAAGGCTTCTTCAAATTCACTCTTATTTTTACATGGGAACACACCTGGTAGAACTTCTGAGTTACGAGCACCTTTAGCTGCAACCACACGTCCGCAAATTGTTGTATGGAATGCATTTACATCTTCCCAATAATTTGAGTCGAAAATTTGGAACCAGTATTTATGAGGTTGTGTAATACCACCATTTATTATGAAATCATATGGTCCATCTTCGTTCATAAAACGCTCGCCACGAGTATTTACTTTCAACCAAGGCTGACTTCCTGCCCACCAAATGTCATTTAATCCGCTTGAATAAGGTTCTCCAACATGATGGTCTAAATCTACAGCAGCTCTGTTGAAGGCAACTCCACCAGCATGGTTTCTATCTATTGCTGCTCCAGCCCACATTGCTAACTTAATACCATCTCCGTTATGTCCGTGTCCACCTAAGTTATTAACTATTGCATCTTTGTCTCTATAACGAAGAGCAGCCATCATTTCAGTATTTCCTGAATATCCACCTGTTGAAAGTATAACACCTTTTGAAGTGTTTATTTGTATGTATTTTCCATCTTCTTTTCTTTCAACTATAATACCTGTAACCTTACCATTGTTATCTTGTACTAGCTGTTTTGCTGTATGCTCAAATAGTTTTATAACTCCCATTTCATCAGCATATTCTTCCCAAATAGGATTTGCTAATTGTGAACCCATGTAGTTAGGACCCATTTCTACGAATTCGCCTTTTCTAAATACTGTATGTGTTACAGCTGGGGAATTATATACATTTGTATCATACAAGTCAGTTTCAAGGAACATATCTATACCTTTTGCTGCCATCTTATCAACAAACCAGTCCATTGTTCTTCCGGAATTCTCAGCCCACAACTTAACTAAACGCTGATCATTTTCATAGCTTGCATATCTGCAAATATCATTAACAATTTTGTTCCTTTCTTCTTCCGTATATGATACTCCGAATTTTTCCATTGCTACCTTAGAATTAAGGGCGGCAATTTCACCAGCAAATGTTATTACTCCTGCATTTTGCTCAACCCATGCTACCTTAGCACCTAAGTCTAAAGCACTTACTGCAGAAATACATCCACCGTTTCCAGCACCAACTACCACAACATCAACATCAATAGTTTCAGCTATATCTGTTATCGGGTCTGGTTTTCTAAAGTAGTTTTCATCATACCACTTTGTACTTACAACTGTATTCTCAGGTTCAGTAGTTACAGTCTTACTCTCTGGTTTAGTATCTACAGCCGTATTCTCAGGTGCGGGAGTTTCTGCATCAGTTTTTGCTGTACATCCACTCATTACTCCTGAAAAAGCAACAGTCGCTGCAGTTGCCGCTGCTCCTTTTAAGAAATCTCTTCTTGAAAATGCCATTAAGATTCACTCCTTTTGTAATATTAATACTTTTGTATATATTTTAACATATTAAACGGTTTCACTGTTTATTTAAATAGTTATATCTATATAAGCAAAACTTATAACATGCCTTAAAACCTTGACTTTTAGCCATAATTATGGTATTTTAATGATAAGAAAAACTGTTTGTTAATTAACGGTTAAGGTAGGTCAGTATATGGATATTTTCAGTATGAAATGTTATTTAAGTGTTGCTAAGTACTTGAACCTCTCTATGGCAGCGAAGGAAATGTTTATTTCTCAACCTGCCATGAGTTCAAAGATGAATTTTGTAGAAGAATATTTTGGGGTTAAACTTTTAATAAGAACTCGGCAAAAAGTAGAATTAACAGAGGCGGGAAAATATATTCAACAAGAATTTAGCCAATTGTTAGATCATTATGAGCGAATTAAATTACAAGCACAGAAAATTTCAGCTGGCATAAATCACCTATCCATTGGATACCATGGACCTGCAGAATGGGCAAATATTAATAATATAATAAAGGATTTTTGTGACCTTAACCCTCATATTGAAGTTGATGTGGTTGTAGGCGGGTGGGGTCCATTAACATTAGATGTTATTAATGGTAAGTTGGATGTGCTTTTTGATGAAAAATCTGAAACCGATGACATTCCATCCCTTGAAAGTTTATTCTTATTTAGGGATTATGCAGCAGTAGCTGTTTCTAAACTTAGTCATTTAGCTGTATATGAAAAAGCTAGTCCAGAATTATTAAAGACAGAAAAAATTATTATGAGTAACAATAAAAGCGCATCTATTAGCTTAAAAAAAATTGTCGACCGTTTAAGCGATGCTGGCTTTGATATGGAAAACGCCCGATTAGTGGACGAGTATGAAACAACCGTGGCTATGGCTGCAACAGGACTTGGAATTGCTCCTATCCCAAGATCCTTTAAAGTTAAAAAAAGTTCAGTAACTTATGTAGATATAGATAGTGATAAAGTATATCAGGACTTTGTCTTAACCTGGTCAAAATATAACCCTAATAAAAATATTAAACTATTCAAAGAATATTGCGAAAAATTAGAATGGTAATCCTAATGCGTTATAATACAATAATCCCTATGCATATGCATAGGGATTATTAATATATTCTATATTATCCTATCCTTGTTCCATTAGGTACAGGTTTTTCTGGCTGAGCTAATACAGGGACTATTCCATCTGCATATCCAATGTCAAACAACATTCCTTCAGAAAATTCACCTGCCATTTTTTTAGGTGCTAAATTAACAACAAATAACGCTTGTTGTCCTTCAATTTCCTTTGGATTTTCCCTTTCACCTTTCATTCCTACCAATATTGTCCTTGTGAACTTTCCGAAATCAACTGTAAGTTTAACTAATTTGTTTGATTTCTCAACATCCTCAACTGATAATATAGTTCCTACCCTTATGTCAATTTTGTCAAGTAGGTCTAATGTTATAATTGGCTTTACCTCGGCATTCATAAATATTTCTCCTTAATATACTTCCATTTTAATCTACCATCCCAGATAACCTTACTACCTATTAAGCTTACACCCGTGAGATTCTCAGTATTTTCAAATTTAATCATATGTTTTCCTCATATTATATAAATTTTATGTATTATTTATAATACGTTAGACTAATCTCTTTTGCAAGTTTTATCTTTAAATATGGGGCTGTTACAAATGTGGCAGCACTTTTTAATGCTTGTCACCTTTAGTAATATTGTCAAATTAAATGAATAAGTTTTTAATAGGTTTTATAACTTTTATTAAGAATAGGGGTGTGAATAAAGGGAAATGCATAGATGATGCTTTAATTTCTCGATTAATTGGCGAAAAAATCAAAATAAAAAAGGATCCAAATCAACGAGAAAGCTGTAGCTGTGTCCAAAGTATAGATATTGGAAACGATAAGGTTACCCTAATGTCCTACTTTACTAACTTATACATACTCTTCTATTTTTTGAAAAGCAATTCTTTCACTACCATCATCAACATAAATAATTCCACATTCTTCATAGCCATTCTTTTTCAAAAGATTTTGCATGGGAATATTGTCTTTGTGGGTGTCTATTCTTATATTTTTACATTTTTCAAAACACCAGTTCAAACAAAAGGATGCTACACCTTTCTTTCCTTCAACAGAAGCAATTCTATGGACTACTCCATAGGGCTCATTATTCTTCCATTGACCATTATAAATTTTTTCATAAGTTGGATCATTTCCTTCTCTAAAGAAAAAAGTTCCTACTATCTTTCCATCATCAACACAAACATAGCTGTTACCACTTAGGATATCATTTTCTATTAATGATTTACTGGGATAATCATCTCCCCACTGATTGGGGTTTCCGTTTTCTCTCATAAACTTTCTTGCAGAAGAAAATATTTCTAAAATTTCATCTAAGTCACTGATTTCACTTTTTCTAATATACATGTTAACCTCCAAGGATCTTTCTTTTTCACCACTTCTAATCTATATTTACTTGGTCATATAAATCTTGAAAGATTATTGTTTTTGGCATATCCTCTGCATACTTTTTAATACTTTTTTCAGCCAAATTCCTATAGTTATATTCATCATCCTCCTTAGCAGGAAGATGGTTAAGAATCAGCAAATTGGGATTTATTTTATTTACAAACATCCTCCCTGGCGTTGACATTGCTATTATAAAAGGTGCAATTACTATATCGATATTAATATTTTCCAATACTTTAACCAATTCTGATTTTGTATAGTCAGCATCTCCTAAAAATAGAATATTCTTACTATTTATGTCAACTATAAATACATAGTGGTCTAATCCAATTTTCTCATGAGACAGATGTTTTGTCTTAATACACTTTATGGTAATACTATCTGAAATAATTCTATTTACTTCATAATAATCACTATCTAATTCAACCAATAAGTCATCTATATCTAAGGGTGGATCCTTTAATATTGTTACTATAAATTTTTCTATTTTATTATTTTTTATATATTCTAAGGTTTTTTCAAGATTGAAATGATCATTATGCTGGTGAGTAAATAACAAATAATCGATATTCTTAAACCTACTGCCATAAATAATATCATCCATAAGCTCTTTATTTATAGTGCTCCATTCGTGGGTTTTCACACTATGTATACCGTCTATTAATATTTTTTTCCCTGCTGCTTCTATTAGCAATCCAGCATTTACTATCTGAGTAATTATTATTTTGTCCATTTTCCCCTCGCGTTATTTAGTTGTTTCTATTTTATACTATTTTTCAAACATCCACAATAGCACATTATACTACTCGTCTCTTTTAAAGAAAGTCACAAAAAAGATTGACAATGTTTTACCAAAGTGCTATTATATAATTAACTGAATGACCACTGGTCAATGAAAAAAATAAGGAGGAGAATAGTATGAAAAGAAAACTTAGTTTGCTTCTTTGTCTAATAATGGTATTGGTTATGGTAGCAGCTTGTACCCAAGAGACACAGCAAAATGAACCAGAGCCACCAGTAGTCGAAGAAACAGAAGAGCAACCTGTAGCTTTGATGGCACCAGGAACATACACTGCACAGGCATACGGTTTCAGCATGTCCTGGCCAGATATACTCCATGTGACAGTGTCAGAAAATGCAATTGAATCCATATCATTTGATGAAGAATCTGGAAGTACAACTTCAATGATTGACGCTGTGGCAGCAGCTATGTTTCCACGGATACTTGAGAACCAGACTGTGAATGTGGATACTGTTACTGGTGCAACCGTTACCAGCTTTGCAGCCCGTACGGCAATTGAAGACTGTATAAAACAAGCAATTGTAGCAGCTGGCAACGATGAATCCGCAATAAGTGAGTTCAAAAAACCAGTTGAAAAAATTGGTGGAAGTGAAGAAATAGAAACAGAAGTATTAGTAATAGGTATGGGTGGAAGCGGTACCTATACTGCCCTACGTGCTGTAGAAAGTGGTGCGAAAGTATTGGCTATTGAAAAACAGGGACGCTACGGAGGTACTACTGCCCTTACATCTGAAATCCAATCCATCAATCCTCCCCGTGTAAAAGAATTATACAATAATGGAGAGGATTTTACTGATGCAGATGCCATGTATCAAGCATGGACGGAATACACGGAAGGTGATGCCAAGAAAGAAATGTTAGACCTCTACTTCCAATACTCAGGTCCTGCCTTCGACTGGTTAGCCATCGACCATGGCGTTAAGTTTGATTTTGACCCAAAACCTGGTTTTACACCTGCCGATTGGTATAAAGTTAAATTCCAATGGTACCCAAATAAGTCTGAAACTCACCCAGATGCACCAGTTTTAGGTTACAACAAGCGTGAGATAGCCTCTTACTTCGATAATCTTGTGGAAGACTTCAAAGCTTTAGGTGGAGAATACATGTTGGAAACAGAAGCCTACGAACTTATAACTGATGATACTGGAGCAGTTGTTGGTGCTAAGGCTAAGAATAAATTGACCGGAACTGATTACACAATTAAAGCTAAGGCTGTTGTTATAGCAACAGGTGGTTTTTTAGGCAATGCAGAAATGACGACAAAATACCTGTCAGATGAGTATTTCCCACTTAAGGGCGCCTGGAAAATTTACGGCTCTTATGGCAATGACGGTAAGATGATACAGTCTGCCATAGATGTTGGAGCAGCTACTTATAATATAGGAATGCCTCCAGAAGTACACATGTCTGGCCCAGAAAAATTCATTCCTCACAGCTACGGCTTCCCCATTAACAAGGTTGAAGGTCAGAAAAGCTTTATCACAGGTAAACAAAGCGTTTGGTCAGTTGCAGACCTTCCAATGTTCCTTGGAATTTCGCCCAACAGCTTGGCTGTAGGTATGGATGGAAAGCGCTTCACGGCAGAAACTGGAGTAGCCATGTTAGACCCATGGATTGCAGGTCCTAATTTCTACAGTATCTGGAGCAGTGAGCAGATTAACGAAATCCGTGACAATGGATTTAAGTACTTCCTTGGCGGCGTATCATCAGGTTTCCTTGGTTACACAGGAGAAATACCAGTAAATACACCTCTACCAGAGGCTTATGATGTGTTGGAAGCAGGTATTGAAATGGGCTTCATCTTTAAAGCAGACACCATCGAAGAATTGGCTAAAGCCATAGACATTGACCCAGAAGTTCTAAAGACTACAGTTGAAACCTACAATAATTACTGTGCAAATGGCAAGGATGAAGAATTTAACAAGGAGGCTCAATATCTTGATACCATAGGTGAAGGTCCTTACTATGCTGTAAAGATGGCAAGTTATGCCTACAACACTTGTGCAGGACTGGATGTAAATACCAAGTTCCAAGTACTTAATAACTCTGGAGAGCCAATAGAAGGTCTTTTCTGCGTAGGAAGTGACTGTGCAGGAGTTCTTTTCTCCGAAAAGAAACCATATGTAACTTACGGTGGTGCTAATAACGGCTGGGTTCTCACCAGTGGCTATGTTTGCGGTGAGTCTGTAGCCGAATATGTAAAAAATAAATAATTGCTTTCATTACTTTTGCAACGTATGAATTCCCCCCATACGTTGCCTTTTTTTGAAACATTTACTATCTTTTTGTACTCCTTGCTGTTTAACAACATGTATGATAAAATAGGAAAATCATAAGACGAAAGGATTATTCAGATGGAAAAAAGATTAACCAACCGCGACTTACAAGCCCTTGAAACAGAAAGAAAAGTAACGGACATGGCAATGAAGTTAGTAAGAGAATATGGATATGACCAGGTAACCATCAGTCAGATATGTAATGCCTGTGGTGTAGCCAAGGGTACATTTTATAGCTACTTTAATTCAAAGAAGGATATACTTATAAAACTTACTTCCCGGTTTAACAAGGAATTAAGCCAATTGTTCATTTACGATGAAGACCTTAGCGCAGTGACACTTTACCAAAATGCGGTTACTGCCTACCTAAACTACGTAAAAAAGGATGGTCATGATTTTACTAAATCCTATGTAAAAGCAATGATAGATGAAGAGTTGGCAACAGAAAACACAAAGACATCCATAGAGCTGCAAAAAGAATTCATAGATAAAGTTTTAAGCAAAGGAATAAGAGATGGTGACTTTCAACTTAATATGAGCTATGATGACTTCTTTGAAATTTTCAGCGCAGCACTTATGGGGGTTTTAACCCAGTGGTGTATGAGACACGAAATCGATGATTTGATAACATTAGGTCAGCGAGTATTATTTCCTATTATTAATCTTATGAAAAAATAATGCCCTTCGGTCATATTTCTCCGCTATAAATTTAAAGGCACTTCAATAGGAAATGCCTCTATAAGAAAACTAATAAATTGCTATTGGTCCATAAGGACCATCTATTACTTCTATTTTTGTATCGAAAATATTTGTTAAAATATCAGAATCCATAACCTCTTCCACTGTTCCAAAGGCAACAATTTTACCATCCTTCATAGCGCAAATTCTGTCAGAGTACTTGGCAGCAAAGTTTATGTCATGCATAACAGTGAGAATAGTTCTTCCAAATTCATCAGCAGCTTTTCTTAAATGCTCCATCATTTGAACCGAACGGGCTACATCAAGGTTGTTAAGGGGCTCATCCAAAAGAACATATTCAGTCTCCTGGCACAAAACCATTGCTACGTATGCCCTTTGCCTCTGTCCTCCTGAAAGTTCATCTAAGTACCTGTTTTCCAAATCAGTCAGGCCTAAAAAGTCAATATACTTTGATATTATGGATTCATCTATTTTAGTTAATCTTCCCTTTGAATAAGGGAAACGTCCAAAACCAACAAGTTGTCTGACCGTAAGCCTGGTTACAAAATGGTTTTCTTGCCGCAAAATAGTTAAAATCTTCGCCAAATCTTCTGACTTAGATGAAGAAATATCCATATTGGCCACACTGATTTGACCTTCATCCATATTTAAAAGTCTTCCAATCATCAAAAGGGTGGTAGACTTTCCCGCACCATTAGGTCCAATTAAAGAAGTAAGGCCAGCTTTCGGTATACTAATATTTAAAGGACCTATATTCACCTCATCACAATATGCTTTTCTAACATTATTTATCTTTATCATAAAGTCCCCTTCCTTAATACAACAATTAAAAATGTTAATCCGCCAAACATTTCAATAATAACTGAAACTACACCCTGAGCATTGAAAATATGGTACATAAAAAAGTATGCCCCGGTTATTATGAGAAATCCTATGGCTAGTGCCATGGGAAAAATATATCTGTGGTCATAAGTTTGGGCTGCCTGGTAACTTAAAGTGGCAACTAAAAATCCATAGAATGTAAGAGGACCAACTAAAGCCGTTGATACTGACATCAAAACAGATACTAATATTAAAGTAATAATTACGCTAAGCTGATGATTAATTCCCAAAGAAGTAGAAACATCCTTTCCTAGGGACGCTACATTTAACCTTTTAGAAAAGGCAAGTAAGATTATTGCAGCAATTACTACTATGGGAATTGCAATTGGAAAGAATTCAGCATCTGCATTGTTAACCGAACCAAACAATCTTGCTTGTAATATGTCAAACTCCGATGGCGCAAGAAGCCTTCTCATAAAGGAAGACAAAGACCTAAGGCCAGTTCCAATAATTACTCCAACCAGGAGCATTAGTTGTAAATTTCCATACTTGCCTGAAAGCAACCAGCCGTAAAGTATTAAACTCATTAAAACCATGGCAACAACTTGAAATACAAAAGATTCAATGCCGCTAAAACTAATAAAGGCCCCTGCACCAAAGAAGAACATTGTACTTGTATTAATGGTAGTGTAAAGTGCTTCAAATCCTAAAAGAGAAGGAGTTATAACCTTATTATTGGTAATGGATTGGAAGGCAACTGTTGATAAGCTTTGACAGACTGCAGCTATAATCATAGCAACTAGGGCCACCATTCTTCTTTTAACAACTGGAATAAAAGAAGGAGAATCTACTGGAACAGGATTGTTATAAACTAAGAGTCCATAGGAAGCAAGAAGACCCAAAGCAATTAATATTGTAAGCAAAGTCCAATACCTTTTTTCATCTTTTACAGAGCGAAAAGCTTTTGCTGAACGCTTTTCATTTTTAGGTGCACAACTTACTTTTGCTAAATTTTTCTTACGAATTTTATTACCATAAACTAATTCTGTCATCTCGGCCTCCTCTGTCTCAATAAAATGACTATAAATACAATTGCACCCACTGTTCCAAGTATTAACGAAACAGGAACTTCAAATGGCATAATAATGGTTCGGGAAATAATATCACAAAGAGTAATAGTCCCCATCCCTAAAACACATACCCAGGGCAAATTACTTCTTAAATCATCCCCTCTATACATGGATACAATATTGGGAACGATTAATCCTAAAAAGGGTAAGTTGCCTATCACAGCTGCCACAATTCCAACTACAAGGGAAATAAGACCTGTACCCAAGAGCACTATCCTGTTGTAATTTAATCCAAGACTCGTGGAAACATCTTCCCCTAACCCAGCTAAAGTCAATCTGTCTGCATAAATAGAAATTAAGAAAGTAACTAAAACAATCAGCCATAAGTATTCGTATCTTCCAACCTGGACAGATGCAAAAGAACCAACGAACCAGCTTTCAATATTTTGAGTCATCTGAAAAACCAGTCCAACAAAAGTAGAAATTGCAGAAATAACTGCCCCCAGCATCATCCCAATAATAGGAACAATTAAAGAAGATCTTAGTTTAACTCTTTTTAAAAACATGAAGAAAATCATAGTTCCTGCAAAGGAAAAAATTATGGCACCAGTCATTCTTTGAACTAAAGTTGGTGCAGGAAATAGTAAGTAAACAAAGACTAACCCCAAACCTGCCCATTCAATAGTCCCTGTTGTAGTAGGCTCTACCAATCGATTCTGTGTAATAAGCTGCATTACCAGACCTGACATGGACATGGCTACTCCAGTAAGCATAAGGGCTGCTGTCCTTGGAACACGGGTTATGAAAAACATATTCATTCCATCTTCTTGCCTTATGTCATAAACTCCGGTAAACAGTGATATTACTCCTAAAAGAGCTACCACCAAAAGTGCCAAAATAAAGGATTTAGTCCATATTTTATTTTGATTATAACGGGGCTGAAAACCTTCAGCCCTATTAATTTGCAATGTATTTTTCAGCTCCACGTTATACTCCTTTCTACTTGCTTAAAGTATTTGCAATATTTTCAAACAACTCTAAATATGTTTGTATCGATTCATTGGTATATGTGTCAGCCGGTGCATATATTAGTTGTCCTTTTAAAACTGCAGTTGTATTCTGAAGAGCCGGTGAATTATCAATAACATCCTGAGCAGGAACCGCATCACTTGTTGATGATACTGCTGCATCACGGTCTAAAACGAAAATCCAGTCAGGATTACTTTGGGCAATTGCCTCAACAGAAACTTCATCACCTTGATGGTCTGAAGTTGCTGAATCAACCCTCAGAGCAGGTACCCAACCAAAGATATCATACATAGGGCCCCAAACACGTCCAGAACCAGGAGCTGAAAATCCAATATTTCCGCCAGAAACTATAACACTCATAACTGTGTCAGAACCATTATAGGCAGATTTCGCATTTTCAATTGCTTTTTCAAACTCAGTCACTAATTGCTCTGCCTCTTCAGTTTTATCAAAGATTTTTCCTAATGTAAGAGTAGAATTTATAAGTCCATTTATTAAATTATCTCCAGGCCTGCTTGCTGTTTCAGAAACATCAAAGTTAAGATCTATAACTGCTGCATTTGGCACCAAGGCTTTTATATCATCATAATATTCAGCAAATCTTTGGCCTATAATTACAAGTTCAGGTTCTGCAGCTGCTAATATTTCAAGATTGGGTTCACGATGATTCCCAATATCTAAAACAGACTCATCATCTACATATGGTGAATCTGCAGTCATTACACCCTTGGGTACAGCTGCCAATTCAATTCCCCAATCAGATAAAGTTTCAAAAGTTCTATTATCCAAGGCAACTACATTTTGGGGATTTACAGGAACAGTAACAGTTCCGTGAACATCTGTTATTTCAACTGTTGCCACTTCAGCAGATTCATTTGCGACCACATCTTCACCATCATTTATTTCATTGGCGGGATTTGGTGTTACATTGCTTGAATTTGAGCAAGCTGCTAGCAGTAAAGCAAAGACTGCTATAATTGTAGTTAATACTAAAAATCTTGATCTTCTCATGTCTTTCCTCTCTTTTTATAATTTCATTGTCTTTGATTATCAATTAGCTATTCTTTTTTATTTCCGTTAATCGAAAGCACCATATATGTAGATTAGTATTAATGATTTTGATAATCATTATCATTTATAAAATAGCATGAAAATATCCATTAGTCAATATATATTTTCATATTTTTTAATTGACAACACTCCTTTGTCCTAATAACCTTACTAGCATAGAAAAAAACTGCCTTTTATTAAGACAGCTTTCGTTTATTTTTTCAATTATCTATTTATTAGTTACACCCTTTACTCTTACACTAATTCTATACTCAAATCTATATCCTTTAAAGTAACGGACTGATGATATTGAAAAAGTTCTGCTTCAAGGGATATATCATCTTGATTCCAACCTTTAATACACTTCTTACGATTGACTGGTCATAGCTCATTTAATACTTAAACTTAGAGATACTTTCCTGTAATTCTTCAGCTAATTGGGCTAATGCATTAGTAGCTTTGTTAATTTCAGCCATAGCCATAGTTTGCTCTTTAACACTCGATGCTACTTCCTCTGAACTTGCTGCATTTTCTTGGGCTATTGCAGCTAAATTTTGCATAATAGCTGACAATTCGTTTTTCTGCTTGTCCATTTCGCCAACTATATACATTGCTTTGTTCATTATTGATTTTACACCTTCAACTTCTTCCGCAATACTGGTAAATTTATCTCATGTCGCGTGAACACTTTCCACCTGGTCCTTAATAACAGTAAGCACGTCCTGCATAATCAAAACAGCGTTTTGAGACTTTTCCTGTAGCTTCTGTAGCATTGAATTTATTTCATGTACTGCATTTGTTGATTGCTCAGCCAAACTTCTAATCTCTCCGGCAACTACTGCAAAACCCTTTCCAGCTTCCCCTGCCCTTGCTGCCTCGATAGCTGAATTAAGGGCTAAGAGGTTAGTTTGCTTAGCTATACTTTCTATGAGACTGCTTACCTCTCCAATTCTCTTAGAACTTTCATTAGTTTCTATTGTACTGGTATAAATAGTTTGTATGGCTTCATCACTTTGATTAGTTTTATTAATTAAGTCACTTATTATATTAACGCCTTCATCCTTTAGAAGAATTAATCTTTCCATAATAGAATCAATTGTTTGCATGTCCTTTAACTCTTCTTCCAATACTTTATTTAACTCTTCTGTTTTAATTACACCATTTTCAGTATCCTTTGCCTGTTCATTAACACCATTTGATATTTCCTCGATAGCCCTTGCTACTTCATCTACTGAAGCAGTGGATTGATTACTTACGGCAGATAATTCTTCTGAAGAGGAAGCTAACTGCTCAGAAGTGGCTGAAATTTTTATTATAAACTCTCTTAAATTATCCGTAACAACCTTAAATGTTTTTGCTAATGAACCTATTTCATCTTTCCTCTTAATCAGCTTGTCTGGTACATCCTCTTTAACATTAAGGTCTGCAATAATTTCTGCATATTTAGCTAATGAAACAATGGGTCTGCTGGTAGCATTACCTATAATATAAGCAAGTAAAATACCTACCAACAATATTATTAGGGATGGTAAAATAATGTTTCTTTGAAGAATCGGTAAAGAGTCCAATACCTCTTCTTCGTTGGCAGTTATAACTAAAATCCAATCCGTATTTTCAATAGGTGTGTAGGCACAATAAAGATCTTTTCCTTCAAAAAAATAATTACTTATACCCTTCTTATCCTTTAATATTTTTTCAAATAGCTGAGCAACAGGCCTGTAGCTTTCATCAACCTTTACAGCTTCTATTGGATTAAATTGCTCTAACACCATTTCCCTATTTGGATGAGCAATAGTTACACCCTTACTATTTATTAAATAAGCATAACCGGTATTTCCATAACCCATATCATCTGTAGCTGTGCTTAAGAAATCAGCACTGGCCCTAGTAACTAATACCCCTATGACTTCACCATCCTTTTTCATTGGAACAGCATACATCATAGAAAGTTCATCCGTTCCTCTTGCAACACTTATTTCCGAAATGTCTGGTTGGCCATTAAAGGCACTTTTAACATAATCTCTATCTCCTAAATTTATAACAATTCCAGTATGATCATATGTTGTGCCATCTGGATATACAATAGCCATGGAAAGAAAATCCGACTTTTCCACTTCATTAATAAGTATTGGTTGTTGAATTGTCCAGTCCATGGTATGAAGTTCCTCTCGTGCTGCTATCATTTCCGACAGTTCTATTTGGGTTTCAACACGACTTTCCACTAACTTTCTGCCCTCTTCAACTAACAACTCCAATGTTTCCTCTGCTTCAGAAACAATAATGCTACTAACCGTCTTCATAATAATAAAGCCAAGGGTTGCAGCTACTATTAATATTAAAATGGAAAAAGATATAATTAGTTTTGTTTTAATACTATTCATTATTATTCCCCCTATTGAGTTTTGTAGATTGATCGTGTTTGACGGTTAAAACATATTTCCTTACTACCATTTGTTTGGAATGTTAACACCATAAAACATTTCCTACCATTTGGTAACGATTGCATATAGTCATGCTATATGACGCTATTTGTTTTAACTTACATACTAAATCTGTAATAGCAAGTGCCGGGTAATTAACACGAAGTTACTAGCATATAGCAACCTATTATTTAGTTATTATATATATCGGCATTAACAGGGCATTTTTAACTAAACATTGTAATGTTGTAAAAATTTTTCAAAAAAACTTAGCTTTATCCCCTACTGATGGTATTAATCTGTTATTATTAATTTCTCAATATTTTAGTATAGAAACTTCTTGTTCTTGGTCCATCAAATTCACAAAAGTATACTCCCTGCCATGTCCCAAGTTTCAGCATACCCTTTTCAATAATTATAGTGCATGAAGAACCTATTACAGAAGCTTTTAAATGGGCATGTGAATTTCCCTCAAAATGCCTGTGAGCAGGATCTTTTGGAAATACCTTCCTTAATGTCATCAATATATCATTTACCACATCCGGGTCTGAATTTTCATTAATTGTTACTGCAGCGGTAGTATGAGGTACAAAGATAGTAATTATACCATCTATAACTCCACTTTCTTTAACATCATTTTTAATTATATCTGTAATATTAATCATTTGTTCTAATTTTGTAGTTTTAATTACATGTTCCATAGTTACGTCCTTTATTAAATACTATTAATGATATTCTTTTCTTCATGCTATTCCTTATTTATTAAACCGCTTTCATACAAGTATTTTATTTTTTCCAATCTTCTTTTTGCATCTGATTTTAATCAATAGTAATTTAATGAGTTGCAATTCCTTTTTCTGTAAAGGCATTTTTTCCATGCATGACGGTAATTATAACTGCTAAAAGAATCCAGAAAATTCCGAATGGAACGGAGTTTGGTATCGAAATAAGTAAATCTATTAAGCAGAAGATTTTCGTGAAGCTAATCTGCTATATCAGTTAAAAAGCAGCCGTTAGAGGCAAACATCTATAAGTAATATCGGCAATAAACTCTCTTAGGCTTAGGAAAATCTTTAGAAATTTAGTTAAAAATTTAAAATTTCTATTTTCAAAATATAAGTATTTGGAGTAAACTTAGATATAGGGGATCCCTTTCTTTTATTTAAAAAGTTTTTAGTAATCTAATTTTCTACAAAACACATAGAGATTCCTTATAGGACTAAACCGTACCTTTTATAATAAATTGTTATAATTAATAAAAAGCAGCATTCGTACCTTTAGTAGAATTCTGCTTTTATTTTTTATTTATATGTTATTATTACTTAGTTGCCATATTCATTAGTACTCTTACCTTCCATTAACTCAAATACCCTTAACTGCTCATCACTAGGAGGAGCCGTTGCATAACTACCGACTATGAAAGCTATTGCAGAACTGAATGCAGCAGGTATCATTGGATCTAACCCAAAAGGTTTTCCAGCAAAATGCCAAAATAATGCTACTCCTCCTCCAAATATAATACCATAAAAACCACCTGCAGTAGATGCCCTTTTCCATAAAAATCCGCCATATACTGGTATTAATAAAGCTGCACTATACATTGTATAAGTAAATGTAATAGCTGAAACAATATTTGGCATAATTAAAGCCATAAGCATTGCAAGAATACCTATTCCTAATACAGTAAGTCTCCCTACTTTAACTAGCTTTTCACTACTTATATTATCGATATCTTTTAATATAAACCGTTGATAAAAATCTCTGGTTATATTAACACTTATACTTAATAATATAGTGTTTGTGGTAGTTATTAATGCTCCTATTACTACTGCAATTAATAATGCACCAATAAATGAAGAGGAGCCTTCTAAAACAATAGTTGCAAAAATTGTAGCTTGGTCGCGTCCTGGTCCAAGCAATGCTAAAGCACTCATTCCTAGTAAAAATACACAGAATTTACAAACAAACTGTACAGGGATCATTATATACATACTTTTTTTGGCAACAGTGGGACTCTTAGCCGCGAAAATTCTAGAAAAAATAATAGACTGCCAAACAGCAACCGTTCCCGTTGTAGATAAAGCAAGAGCTATACCATCTGATAATTTTCTGTGTGCTGTTAAAACGAAGAAATCATCAGGCAATTTACTAATTAGAATATTCCAGCCGCCTATATTTATGACTATTATTGCTGAGCCAATAACTAAGAATGCAATTAACATAATTGCTTGAATAGTATCTGTAATCGCTACTCCTACCATTCCTCCGAAAAAAGCTATAGCTATGAAAATAATTGTTCCAATAATAATAGACCACTGATTAGATAATCCTAAAAAGCTAGATAATATCCCACCAATTGCCATGATTTGCACACATGTTAAAGCAATGTCCCCTATAATTATCATTGCTGATCCTATGGTAGCTGTTTTTCCATCATAACGCATCCGCAATAAATCAGGTATAGTATATTGTTCAAGTCTTCTTGAACGTTCTGCCATAAATATTGCAGCTAGCAACAATCCACATATTGTACCGACTTCTCCCCACCACCAGTCAACACCAAAAGCATAAAAGCCACCCGTCCAACCCACAATAGTTGCTCCCCCAATAATAGAAGCAACTAAAGTTCCTACTAAAACAGGTGTCGATAAACTTCTACCAGCCAAGGCAAAATCATCTAAGGTCTTAATATACTTTCCACAATAAATTCCAATACCCATCACTATCAATACATAGACAATAATAAAAATTGTTATATTCATTAGTATTCTCCTTTCTTTATATTTAAAATAAGAAATACTCTTATAAAATTACTATCACTTCATAATGGGTTGTTATTTTCTTCTAATAACTTTGCCAGCTAATTCACCAGTGAATTGTCCTTTTTCAATTGTAATTTTTCCATTTACAATAACATAGTCAATACCCTCAGGTTTTCTAAAGGGATCCATAAAATCAGATTTATCAATTATTTTATCAGGATTAAATATAACTATGTCAGCATCCATACCTTCTTTTATTAAACCTTTATTTTGCATATTTAATCTAGAAGCCGGAAGACTAGTCATTTTTCTTATTGCTTCTTCTAAACTAATTACCTTCTCTTCACGAACATATTTACCTAAAACACGAGGGAAAGTACCACTCGTACGCGGATGTCCCTTTGCTCCGTATGCAGATGGTATTGAATCAGAACCAATCATTACAAAAGGATGTTTCATGATATACTTGATATCATCTTCATTCATCATAATAAAGCAACACAAATCTTTTCCTTTATTTAAAATAATAATATCTAAAGCTAATTCCACGGGATCCTTACCTATCAAAGCAGAAATTTCAGATAGTTTCTTACCTTCATATTCAGGGGTTTCTGGTGTATATACAATAACAACACCATCAGGTCCGCCGCTATGTCTATAAAAGTTTTCATAACCCTCATTGAGTTCCACTTCTTTAACAATCTTTTTACGTAAAATTGGATCCTCTAATCGCTTTATTGTTTTCTCTACACCTCCAGTTTGCGCCCATGGAGGCAATATTGCCCTCAGTGTCGAACTTGCAGAATTATATGGATATTGATCTACTGTCATATCAATCCCCTTTTCTCTAGCTTTTTCAAGAAGTTCCATTGTTTCAGTAACAATGCCCCAGTTATTCTTACCACAAGCTTTATGGTGGCCAACTTGTCCTGGCACATTAGCTTTCTCAGCAATAGCAATTGTCTCTTTAACAGCATCAACAACGTTATTTGTTTCACTGCGCATATGTGAAAGATATACTCCATTGTATTTTCTTGCCACCTTTGTTATTTCTACTATTTCATTAAAATCTGAATATACTCCAGGTGGATATATTAAACCAGTTGAAATTCCAAAAGCTCCATCATCCATAGCTTCTTCAGCTAAATATATCATCTCTTTAATTTCACTGCTATTAGGTACCCTACTATCATAACCCATAACATTTAACCTAATAGTTCCTTGACCAACAAATGCCGCTATATTCATTCCTAAATTAACTTTTTCTAATTTATTCAAATATTCACCAAAAGTCCTCCAATCCCACTTAACATCTACGCCTGCCTTAATATAACCAACATATTTATCTATCAAATCAATTTTATCTTCCCTTATTGGAGCAGGACTTAATCCACAATGTGATATAACACTAGTAGTAATCCCTTGATTTACTGCAGTAAGCGTTATGGGATCACTCAACAATGATAGATCATAATGACAATGAATATCTATAAATCCTGGTGATAAAACGTTATCACTAACATCAATTACTTTTATCCCATTTACGTCATCATCTATTTTTCCAATAAAATTAATCTTTCCATCTTTTATACATACATCGCCTCTGTACCAAGGACACCCCGTACCATCAACAATCCTGGCATTTTTCAAAATTATGTCATATGTGCTCATCTTTTAATCTCCTTTTTACTTTTTCATAATTATTATAACACTCTTTACTATGTCTTAAAAATGTCTTTAATTTGTCCTAAACTGCTTTATAAAAATAAAATTATGTCATATATCCTCGTTTATTGTAATTGTCTTTAATTTGACCTTAATAGAAATAGTCAAATTAAAAAGGACTATGATTTTATATTTCATAGTCCCAATTCTTTATAGGCTCTTTGTCAATTGTTGGGGTAAGAAAACCTTAACATAGAATAAAGATACCCAAAATGATTATTAGGATGGGCTGATCTGATTTTGGCTTAAACGCCCATACTTATTTTTTGATGGTATTTAGATCATGTCAATTACACCCGCATGCGGGTGTAATTGACAATGACATGTTTCACAGATTGTTCCGGCTAGCAACTCATCATATGTAATATTCTGTTTCTAAATCTTTTGAAATTTCTAACACCATAGGCATTTCTTTTAAGCACTTTAATTTTGTTGTTTACCCCTTCCGTATAACCATTTGTATAAGGGCAGGTAAAAGAATTTAAAATGTATTTTTCCCAATTGTTAATTGTCTTTACACATTCATCAAATTCAGGCACGTTACAGGTGGCTACAAACAGGTACCAAGCCTTTAGATTTTCTTTTGCTTTTTCAAGATTAGGGCTGTCAACAAATTCATAAAATTTCTCTTTTAACATGTAAGCATCACTTAACTTTGGAGAGATTTTTAGCATTACTTCTACAGCTTGAAGCTCTTCATCATTTAGATTTTTCATTCTTTTTAATAGTAAAAACCTGCTTCTTTTGAAATATTTCCTTCTAACATCAGCAAATTTCTTTTGTTCATTCTTTCTTACCCTTTCAAATGCTCATATTACCTGGCGTATAAAATGATATTTATCTATTACAACTGTGGCATTTTTAAAAAATGTTTCAGCATTTTCAAACTTCCTGTAGATAAGGCGTCCTTAGAACCAAAGGATTTATCAATACAAAAGGCATCACTCAGCCAAATAATAAATGAAATGTTTAAATTAGAGCCAGCAGGGAGGTATGAAAATTGAATGAAATATTAACATAGATAAAAAAATATGTTAAAGAACTAAAGATTCCAGGTGTAATTCAAGGACTAAAAATGAATATTGAAGAAGCCTACAGATTTGACAAGTC
>CZCB01002885.1_pt1 | contig 21896 bp, 18 predicted proteins | sample 591991 | NCBI WGS metagenome assembly CZCB01 (sample SAMEA3556809, study PRJEB10932) | anaerobic digester metagenome
TGAAAAAAGGTCCGAAAGATACAGCTGCCGCTTAATGACGCATTTATTCCACGGTCCGGGTTAACAGTGAGCCTCTGGCCGCATGGCTTCCGGCACCACGGGCAGGCCCCCTGTTACGTCTACTTATCATAGGTTTTATGGGCGACTTATGCTACCGGGTGCCCTTATTAAGATTGCCTTATGTTTGGGAGCTGCCAGGCCATTTAGCCTACCATGCGGTCCTCTCACCGGATCAACCCGGCTTTCGCGGCATAAACGCTTATATTAAGCCTAGACCGTAGGNNNTAAGATTGCCTTATGTTTGGGAGCTGCCAGGCCATTTAGCCTACCATGCGGCCCTCTCACCGTATAGCCCGGCTTTCGCGGCATAAACGCTTATATTAAGCCTAGACCGTAGGCTTACAAAAATGTTGCCGAGGAAATTACACATAAATATGGGCTTGACAGGCTAAAGGCGATATTTACATATAGGTTATTACAGACATTGATTTAGATAAAAGGAGGAGAACTATATTGGAAGAAAGAAAACGTTTTGGAGAGTGGCTAGAGATTATCGCCCTGGTTTTATACGAAGCTGGTAAGCCTCTTTACAACAAAGAAATTGAGCAAAACCAAATAGTTCGGCGATACATTAGTGAAAGTGGAAAGAAACTAAGAAGGTTGTCTGGGATAATAAGTAAGACATTGAACACACATTCAGAACAGGGCATTTCGAATGATAAAGGCAGGCGTGAACCATACATATTCGGGAAGGACAGACATGGAAGATGGTTCTTGAACGAGCAAGGAAGGCAAATGGTAAAGAAGGGCAGAGGTCATTACGGGTGATGCATATAATTTGCTGACCAGTCGCTACATTCACTTAAATTCGCTCAAGGCCGGGATGGTTGAATGGTTACTTGACTAACCTTGGAGCAGTTATGATATTTACATGGGGAAAAGGCAAAGCATTTTGTTGATGAATTCAAAATATTGCAGTATTTCAAAGAGTACAGCAGGTACCTGTACCGCCAATATATAGACAATGGTACTACCACCACGGTACCAGGTATCGCCCTAAATTTGTCGAAATTAGCCCGCAAGGGCTTTTTTATTTTACCGTATCCGTTGAGTGTTTTCAAAATGATAATATAATAGTGACGGCGTAAATGATACGTTAGTTTTTAAAAATGTAATAATTGGTACACAAAATATTGCAATATATGTATCAATAGTGTATAATTTTCATATATTAATTGTAAAGGGGTAAGCGGGAATTGGGCTACACAGAAAGAAAGACAAAAAAGCATACGAATTTTACTCCTGAGGATATAAAAAGGTATCTTAACAGATTCAAAAAGGCTGTAATGGATGGCAAGTACACAATTTCAATGAATATTAATAGACAAGAGAACAAAAAGTTTATCGAAGATTATAAAATCACTGCCAAAAAAGAAAAGGAAATATTGCTAGGCATCGAGTATGATGATTTTTGCTATGCTGTAGATAATGATAATGAGGAATATGCCCATGAGATGCTATACATATTTTGCAAACGTCATGAATTAGACCATTGGGGCTCTTTTGAGCCTGTTGATATATACATAAAGATTAATATGACCCAAACAAGAGGAGGAGACGATTTTGTTATTGTAATTTCTTTTCATAAGAGGAATAAGCTTATTGGATATTTGTTCAAATAGTTTGAAGGCTGGGTCACTAAAATGATAATATAAGTGCACAGAAAAAAGGGGAGGTATAAAGGGTGAAAGGGTTTTGTGAAAAATGCCATGATATGGTTGAATATTCTATCAGGGAGGTAAAGAAACAAAAAGAAATAAAAGGCAGGAGTATTGAGTATACAGCCAAAGAAGCATATTGCAATGAATGCGGGAACGAGATATTCGTATCTGATATTCGTGATCATAATCTGGCCGCACTTGATGAGGCCTATAGAGAAAAAGAAGGATTGATTAGCGTACCGGAGATTCAACTTATACTGGATAGGTACAATATTGGTAAAAGGCCTTTGTCTCTTTTATTAGGCTGGGGAGAAGGGACATTAACCAGATACTTGGACGGAGATATTCCTACGAGGCAATATTCAGATACTCTTAAAAGGCTCCTTGATGATTCAGAATACATGAAGGAGGTATTGGAGCAAAATAAGGATAGAATTACTGATGTTGCGTATAGACGGGTAAATGACGCATTGCAGAATAATGGGATGGGAGCAAAATATCATATTGAGTCGAAAGAGAAGATAGATCATGTCGCAAAATATTTGTTATTAAACACCGTGGAGGTCACACCTATGGCCTTGCAAAAGTTATTGTATTATTCCCAGGGCTTCTTTAAGGCTTTTACTGAGGAATACTTATTCAATAACGATTGCGAAGCCTGGATACACGGGCCGGTTTATAGAAACATATACTATAAATATAAAAATCACGGATATAACCCGATTGAAGAAGAGGATTATGAATATGGGGATATCCGGTTAACAGTGATAGAAAAAGAACTTCTGGATAGCGTTGTTAGATGCTTTGGCTGCTATAGTGGAAAGGTTTTGGAAAAGATGACTCATTCGGAGGAACCATGGAGGATTACCAGGGCAGGATTGGATGACAATGAGGGTTCCAATCGGATCATAGAGAAAGAACTAATTGGGGGGTACTTTAAAAAAATCAAATCCAGATATGGTATGTTAAACATTTCAGACATAAGAGATTATAGCACCGACCTTTTTTGCAAACTTTTCTAAATGGTACCTGGTACCGCCCGAAGTTTGTCGGGTATCGCCTGGGTTTTGTCAAAAGGGATGGGTATCGATCACAGTACCCGTCCCTTTTTAACCAGAGTAAGCTTTTTATTAAGCCCTTCGGGGCTTTTTTATTTCACTGCGCCTTCCGAGTAACGGTTGTTGGCGTTCCACAGCATGAACTCGTCTATGCCGTTTTCCTCAAGGGCCCTTATCTGGGCCTTTACCTGCTCCGGCCCGTATTTTATATATCCCTTGACCCAGGAGGCGGTGAAGTCCTGTATCCACGGCCTAATGATAGCCGGCGTTTCAATATTTTTATTTCTCGCCACCGAATCCTTTGCCGAATTATAAACCGTTTCGTAGGGGTACGCATCCGGCACCGGCAGCCCGTAGGTATGGTTGGCGTAGTGGCTGGGGTACATCATGGGGGATACGTAATCCACCACGTTGCTTACGGCTTCCCAGTACTGGCCCAGGGCCATGTCATCCGCAACCGAGCCCACCAGGCCGTAAATGTCCGCCGAGATGTATACACCCTTCGGTGAAAGTTCCTCGTAAGCGTACTTTAAGAAGTTCTGTATGGTTGCAGGTTTTGATTCCCCGGTCGTGTTCCGATAATCCAACTGCTTGTCAAGCTTTCCGCCATCGGAGGCGGGAAAGCGGACGTAATCAAACTGTATCTCGTTAAACCCGGCTTCTGCAGCTTCCTTTGACACCGCCACATTGTATTCCCAGAGCTCCCTGTCGTGGGGGGATGCCCAGATAAGGCCGTCCCTGTTGGTAAAGGGCCTGCCGTCCGACTTGTAGACTATTGCCCTGTCCTTGTGATGGCTTGTATAGGTCGGGTCCTTGAAAGCGACTATCCTGGCTATGGTGTATATACCATTGTCCTTCAGCTTTTTCATAAGCGCTTCAATGTCCTTGACGGTTGCCTTTTTGTTGGCATCGGGGCTGTATTTTTCCGCGGCCTTTGTCTTAAACAGCATGTAACCACTGTCGTCCTTTACGTCTATTACAAATGTATTAATACCCGTCCTGTTTGCCATTTCAATGAGCTGGTCAATCCTTTGGCCTCCGGCCGAGTAAATTGTCACATAGATTCCCTTTACCTTAACCCTCGGGTTGCCCGGGTGCTCGTCCACCTTGGGTTGGGGCGAGTAATCCAGTTCCCTCAGCGTTTCGCTCAGCAGTTCATACCTGTCCGCCACCGTGTACTCGGCGGCAATCCAACCGTCTCCCTTATCTTCGCTGGTATCGGTGGAAATGAGGTACCACAGGGTGTTATTTTCATCCGTTTTTGCATCCAGCACCTTAACCGCCTCGCCCTTTATGGCCGAACCAACGACCGGGGATTCCTTGGAGGCGTCCTGCCGGATGTTCAGCTTGCTGGCGCTGACGTAAAGGATGGATGAGTTGCCTGTGCCGTTTGTGCCGGTCTCGCTCTCGCCGGGGTTTTCGTCCTGGTTTTGCGGTTCTTCCGGCTCTTCTACGTTATTGTCGCCCTTATCGGAACCGCCCTCGTTCTGGCTTCCGCCGGCGGGCTGAAGCACCGGGAAAATGTCCCCGGGGGAGCAGGCTGACGTAAACACTGCCAGCATTAGAATGATTAATAAAAATACAAGACCTCTTGGTTTTCTCATATGTTGACCCCCTGTGGCTTAATAATTATGTCAACACGATTATATCATTATATTCGACAGCTTTCAGCAATTATTGTATATGTAAAATTATCCTTAATAAAAGGAGCTGCCGATATCCTTCCAGGATACAAGGGCCTTCCTATTGGCTTCATTATAAAGAAAAAAGCATGTACTTTTGACCGCCGATGAAACGGTAGGAAAGTAAAAAAGACCGGCTGTAACCGGCCCTTTGGTTATTTTTGGGTCTGTATAATTTTTGGTTCGTCCTGGTTTGGGCTGCTCGGCTGCTGTCCCTGTGGGTTTTGGCCCCCCGATTGATTATACATCGGGTTGTGTTCGGATAGATAGTTCAGCCTGCCGTTTAGCATCTGGATGTGACGCAGGGCGTCCTGCTGCATTTCTTGGAACATTTGCTTTGCCGCCGGGTCATCGGTGGACTCGGCGAACATTGCATAGGTACCCATTGCGGCCTGCTCGGCGGCAATGGCCTTTTCAAGGTCACTTTTTACGGTCATTTCAAGAGCCTCCTCTTTTTAAGCACTGGCTGCGCTGCATTTTCCCTCCTCTTTATTATCCCTTTTCCAATACAATAAAAAACGGGAAGTTGCCTGGCAAAATTGTGAAAATGGAGGTAAACTTGAGCCTTTGACGAATAGATTAGTAGAGGTGAGTGGAATGGATGGGATTAAGATACTTCACACCGGGGATTTGCACCTTGGCATGTCCTTTGCCCGGTCCAAGCTTCCCGCCGAAATAGGCAGGATAAGAAGGCAGGAGCTGTGGGAGACCTTTGACCGGATTATTGACACGGCAAAGGCGGAAGAAGTGGACCTTATGCTTATCGCCGGTGACATGTTTGAATACAATTACTGTACCGCGTCGGATATTAAAAGGATAAACGACCGGTTCGCGCGCATACCCGGTACCAGGGTTTTGATAGCGCCGGGAAACCATGACCCGGCCCTGCCGGATTCCCTGTACAATACCTGCCGGTGGCAGCCCAACGTACATATTTTCAGGACCAGCGATATATGTGCCCTGGAGCTGGAGGGACTTGGCACCACTGTATGGGGCCTGGGCTGGGACAGGGATTATATTGTGGACCCTCTCCTTGAGGGTTTCAAGGCTGCCGACGGCGGGATAAACATACTGCTTGTCCACGGTGAAGTGGTGCCGGAGGGGAATACTTCCGATTATTTGCCCATTTATTTGCGGCACCTTGCCGAGTGCGGCGCGGACTACGCCGCGCTGGGCCACGTGCACAAGGGCGGGGTGGTGGAACACGGCGGCAGGGGTACCGCAAGGTACTGCACCAGTCCCGAGCCCATTTCATTTAACGAGGACGGGGACCACGGCATATGCATAGGAACGGTGGGAAAAGGCTTTTGCGATGTAAAGTTCTTGCCCATCGCAAAGCGAAGGTTCATAACAAGAAGAATAAACCCCGACCCCGCGGGCGATGCCGCGGAGGTGCTGGGGCAAATGAAAGGGCACATAATGAAAGAGGGAGAAGAAAACCTTTATAGATTCCTCCTGGAGGGAGCCATGGACCCGGGGGCGGACCTTGATACCACTTACCTTGCACAGGCAGCGCAGGCCTTTCATGTGGAAGTGAAAAACAACACCTATATAGGTTACGACCTGGATGCAATAATGGAAGAGGGCCAAAACAGCATAATGGGAGCCTTTGCAGCAAGGATACTGGACCAGCTGGACCGGGAGGGCGATTTAAGAAGGCGGGCGGTCCTGGAGAGGGCCCTTTACATAGGCCTTGATGCATTAAACGGCAGGAAGGTGGTGGGCCGGTGAGAATCAAGGAACTTTATATAAAGGCCTTCGGCAAGTTTATAGACAGGGAGTTTAAGCTGGGGGACAACCTAAATATAATATACGGGCTCAACGAAACCGGCAAGTCAACCATCCACCGGTTTATAGAGGCCATGCTCTTTGGCTTTGTAAAGCCGGGGGTAAAAAGAAGGGTGCTGATGGAGGAGTACGACCGGTACCGTCCCTGGACCGGAGAACTTTACGGCGGAAGCCTTGTGTACCAGGTGGGCGGGCGGCTTTATAAAGTGGAGAGAAACCTCGAAAAAGGCCGGGAAAGCGTTAGGGTGTTTGACCATGTAACCGGCGAGGAGTTAACCCGGTCCTTTACATATGACAAGGCAAGGAGGGAGCTCCTGTTTGCCCGGGAGCATTTAGGGGTAAGCCACTCCTTTTTCAGGAACACCATAAGCGTAAGCCAGCTTGGCAGCAAAAGCGATGCGGACCTTGCCAGGGAAATCCAGACCTACCTGGGCAACCTTGGCAGCGCAGGGGATGCAAACCTTTCGGTGGCCAAGGCAGAAAAATTAATTAAAGAATATCTTGACGGTATCGGTACCGAAAGGGCCCAGACCAAGGAATACGGCAGGCTGTGCCGCCGGATTGAAGAGCTGGAAAACGGCATTAAGGCGGCCGCTGCGTCGGTGGAAAAAATAAGGCTGCTGGGACGGCAGCTCAGGGAGGACGAGGAAAGGGCGGAAGCCCTCAAGGCTGAAAGAAAGAAACTGGAGCAGCGGATTAAAGCTTTAAAGGGCAGCATGCTGCTGGGACGCTGGCGGGAAGTGCAAGAGCTCTCGAAGGAATGCAAAGCCCTGGCGCTGCAGCTTGAAGAATTAAAAGAGTATGCAGGCTTTGACACGGCGGAAAGGGATGAACTCTATACACTGGATAGGCTGGCGGAGCAGGACAGGCAGGAGATTAAAAGAATCCAGCTGAAGGTGGAGGAAAGCTCCCGGGATATTGAAATGGCCCAAAAAGAAGTCTCGCAAGCCCTGGACAAAGGCGCGGGGCCTCTGCGAAAAAGGTTTTATATAAACCTGGGGCTGTGCACGGCTCGGAGATGTGTATAAGAGACAGCTATCATACTTGCAGCGGTGTTGGAAAGCACGGTCTTTGGCGTATTATCAATACCGCTTGCCGCACTGTTTTTGTACTTGGCGGTGCGGGCAGCCAGGTTGAGAAGGAATCTTAATGAGCAGGAAGGAGCCGGCCGGGAAATTATAACGGAAATTCATTACATGGAAAAATACAGGGACGACCTCCTGGATTCACTCTCGGCCAGGAAGGCAGAGCTGGCCCGGAGGGAAGAAAGCATCTTGTCCATATTACATAAATGCGGCGCGGCCGGCATAGAGGATTACCGCGACAAAGAGGCGGGGTTTGAAAGGTACAGGCAGCTTAAGGACCGCCTGGGGCAGCTGCAGAGGCTGCTTGAGGTAAGGCTGGACGGGGAGAGTTATGAGGCGCTGGAGCGAAAGGCGGAGGCTGTCATGGCGGCCGGTGCGGGCCCGATTGATGTGCCGGCGGCGGAACTGGCAGCCGGGGAAGGGGCAGGCGCGGACCAAATCACCATGTCAGCGGTGGAACAGCCGGACCGGGGTACGGCCAATGCGAGTCCGATTGACATGACAGTGGCAGAACTGGCAGCCGCCGGGTTTGGCAGGGAGGACCTTGAAGGCTTGGAAATAATGCTGCGACATATCATGGAAGAGGAAGCCCGCCTGCTGGCCGGCGTGGAAAAGGCCAGGGGAGGCTTGGAGGCTCTGGAGCAGGCAATCTCCATCCTTCCTGAAATGGAGGAGGAACTGTCGGGTGCCAGGGAAAGGCTCAAGAGGCTTGATTACGAACGGGAAGCGGCGGAAATCGCGCTGGAGGCCATACGGGAGGCTTCGACATCGGTGCACAGGGAGTTCGCGCCGGCCTTAAACCGCAAGATTAACGAGATAACATCAAGGATTACGGCAGGAAGGTATACCGATTTGCAGGTAACCAGGGAGCTTGAGATACTGGCCACAGCCCCCGAAACGGGACGGCGGGTTGAGGCGGAAGTACTAAGCGGCGGCACCGTCGACCAACTGTATTTTGCCCTGAGGATTGCAGCCTCCGACCTTGTGTCCGGCGGCAGTAAGCTTCCCCTTTTCCTGGACGACAGTTTCGTGCAGTACGACCGCCGGCGATTAGAGAACGTAATGGGGTACCTCCTTGAGGAAGCAAAGGAAAGGCAGATAATCCTTTTTACCTGCCACGGCAGGGAAAGAGAGGTTGCAGATGCCCTGGGAGGAGTATATAATTACTTGGTAATAGACTAGAACTAAGAGCTGTGGAGGGAAATAAAAGGATGAATCTTGACAGGGGGCATTTTACCGCCCTTGCCACCGGAATTGTATGGGGTACTTCGGGGTTTTTCGTAAGGACGCTGTATGACGCGGGTTTTACGCCCCTCCAGGTGTCCACGTACCGCACCACGTTAATGGCTGCCGCCACCGCCCTTATTATCCTCCTTTACGACAGGAAGCTTTTATATGTCAGGAAGAAGGACCTAAAGTACATAATACCCATGGGCCTGTTCGGCACCGCCCTGGGGTACATCACATACAGCTACGCGATGAAGTACACAACCCTTGCCATTGCCTCAATGCTCACATACACAAACCCCGTTTACACAACGCTGCTGGCGGCGGTGATTTTTAAAGAAAAAGTATATAGGGGCAAGGTAGTCGGGCTTGTGCTGCTATTAACCGGCTGCTCGCTGCTGGTTAAAGTGTACGACGCGGCCTTTTTTGACCTGAATGCTTTTGGAATAGCAAACGGCCTTTTGACCGGATTTTTCGTGTCAATCTCCGCCCTGTTCGCCAAAAGGGTGACCAGGGACTACCAACCCATCACAACGGTGTTTTACAATTTTGCCGTGGGGGCGCTGTTCCTTAACGCCTTTTCATACCCATGGGATAAGCCGGCGGCGGTCATAGGTATCGGCGAGGTGTTGGCCTTTGCGTACCTGGCACTGTTTCCCGGGGTGTTGGCCTTTTTCCTGTACATGTACTCGGTAAAGAGGATAGAGGTAAGCCAGACCGAGTCCTGTGTCTCAATTGAACCGGTCATGGCGGGGGTACTGGGATTCTTGTTGTTTAATGAAACCTTTGACACAATGCAGTTTGTTGGTGCGGCGATAATCCTGCTGGGAGTGCTAGTGTTTAACGATGCGTGGGGCCTGGAAAAGCGCAGGGCCGGGGACGTGCAGGGAAATTAAAGTCTCACCGGTACCGCTGGCCCCAAAGCTCGGGACCAAGGTTGTCCTGCCAAGGTTGGTGCAGCTTATATTGCCGGCATTATCCGCGGCATTTATATAAAGAAGCGCTAAAGGGCGCGCTACAGCAGCGGTGAAAACAGCCGGGCGGTGGCTTCCGCCAGGTGCTTTCGAAGCGGCCTTTCGTTCCACGTCTCCGGGTCTATCTCCACCGAGTGTTTCAGGTCCCTGAAAAAGTCCTCCTCCAGGGTTCTCACCACTTCCTCGTCGTATACAATGGCGTTTACTTCGAAGCCCAGGTGCAGGCTCCTAATGTCAAGGTTGGCGGTGCCCACCGACGCCACCCTGTCGTCAACCTGTATGACCTTGGCATGGATGAAGCCCCGGTTGTATTCGTATACCCTTACCCCGGCCTCCATTAATTCCTGGTAATAGGACCGGGACGCCCAGTGCACTATTTTTTTGTCCGGTACCCCGGGCACCAAAAGCCTAACGTCCACCCCCGACAGCGAAGATATCTTCAGCGCGGTAAGCAGGCTCTCGTCCGGGATGAGGTAGGGCGTGGTGATGTACAGCTTGTTCCGGGCCATGGATACCAGCCGCACGTACAGCTTTTGCATGGAATCCCACTTGGAGTCCGGGCTGCTGGCCACTATCTGTATCGGCTTTGGAGTGGTTACGTTATGGGCCGGGAAGTAGTCGGAGCAATCTATGCCCCTGCCGGTGGCCGATGTCCAGTCCTGCAGGAATATGGCCTGCAGCGAATATACCGAATCCCCCTCAAGCTTAATATGAGTATCCCGCCAGAAACTGAAGGCCCTGCTCTTTCCCAGGTACTCGTCCCCGATATTTAACCCGCCCAGGAAACCCACCCTGCCGTCCACTATAAGGATTTTGCGGTGGTTCCGGTAATTGGTCCTGTAGTCCAGGAAGGGAAACTTTATCGGAAGGAACACCTCGATTTCGCCTCCGGCTTCCTTCAACGGGTCGAAAAATCCCTTGGTGAGTTTTAGGCAGCCCACGCCGTCGTACAAAACCCTTACTTCCACTCCGTGCTTTGCCCTGTCTATAAGTATTTCCCTGATATGCCTGCCCAGCTTGTCGTCCCGAATTATGTAGTATTCCATGTGTATATGGTGCTTGGCCTTTTTAAGTTCTTTAATAATCTCCCGGAAGGTGGAGGGGCCGTTGGTGAGCACCCGGGCGTTGTTGCGGTACTGCACCGGCATTGCACCGGCGTTTTCAATCAGCGCGGACAGCCTGGGGCAGGGCAGCGTTATGCCCCGGGGCGGAGTTTTTGGCTGGTTTGCCTTAAGAATGCTGCTGCACCGTCCGAAGTCGGGCAAATCCTTGTAAACCCTGTCCCGGCGGATATCCCTGCCAAAGAAGGTGTACAGTATGTACCCGCCTATGGGGAAGGCTATGAATATAAGCAGCCAGGCGATGGTCTTGTAGGGGTTCCTTTTTTCCATAAGGATAACCACCGCGATGAGGAATAAGTCTATTAAGAAAATGACCACTATAACCCTCCAGGTAAGCTGGAGCGGGTTAAGGCCCATGTTCAGGAAATAAGACCCGAAGGCTACCGCTATAATCAATATGAAAAGCGCAAATACAAAGCTGTTCCGCTTCATGCCCCTTCGCCCTTTCCGATAATACTTACAAGCGCCGTCCGGTGAAGCACATATCTCTGCTTGCCCGCCACCGGGGGAGCATATATCTTTAATTGCCCGCCGTCCGGGAGAGAGCGCTTCTCTGTATGTCCGCTGCCGCCGCCGCTTCCCGGCAGGGCCCGCATTCCCGTCGGTCCGCTGCCGGAGAGAATAACCGGCCTCACCCGCACGAGGCAGCATCATTGAGTATCATTATATTAACATATATTCCCCCTTTGTGCTGCCAAATATCATGGCATATGTTGTAGATGCAGCAGTATAGTTGACAAATCATCCGGGAATTTGTTGGAAAGTTTTTACACCCGGCTGGAGGTATGGGAAGCGGCCGTGTATAAATTGTATATGGAAAGCTAAGGACGGGCCGCTATCCCGCGGCACAGGGCAGTTGCCTGGACTGTGTTCTGCGGCCCGTGTTCTGATTGGGGGGGATGTGTAAATGGCAAATACCAGGACAGCGGGTGAAACCCTTATATTATTAAGCATGCTAAACCAGATTATAGTGGACGACCTGATTGAGGAGCGCCGGCTGGACCTTTTCGAGCAAAAGAAAAGATGGCATGACCTGTGGCAGCGGCAGATGAAGCAAAGCTACGGGTTGGAGGGGGACCTGCTGGGATGGGAACAGTTGAAGGAAAGGGTGGTGGAGTGGCTTAGGGATGAAAAAGCATTCGCCGGCAGGAGGGTTATGCTGGAGTTGTGCTGTTCTTTCGAACCCTACGACGAGCTGCCGGCCAATATCCAGGCATCACCGGAAGCCCGGGAGCTGAGCCTCGAAAAGATATGCCGCCTGCTGGGCCTTGAGGACCGGTGGCAGGAACTTTTTTCATCGGAAGGGGTCTAATAAGGGTGGAAACTATTAATGCGGGGTGATATTTTTGAAAAGGACAGTATCCATAACCTTGGTTTTACTAATGGCCTTTGTGACACTTTTGCCAGTGCAGGGCCTGGCCCAGGACGATGCGGGGCTGGAGCGGGCTATCAGGGCGGTTAAGGCAAAGATTGAGGTGCCGGATAGTTTTACCGAGTTTAACTACCACACTTACAGCGAGGGTGATAAAGTCAGTTGGTACCTGGATTGGACCAGCAAGGACAGGCTGGAGGGAAACCTGAGCGTAAGGGTTGACGACAAGGGCGACATTTTGAGCTACAGCTTCTATAAACCCTATGACTATGACAGCACCAGGAAATTTCCCAAGATAAGCAGGCAGGAAGCCCGGGACATAGCGGAGGCCTTCATAAACAGGATGAAGCCGGGGCTGGTTTCGGTATTGAAACCGGTGGAAGACAGCGGACCGCTGCCGTTGGGTCCGGTACACAGCTTTGACTACATCAGGCTGGAAAACGGAATACCCTATCCCGGCAATAGTGTAAACGTCAGCGTTAACAGCGAGACCGGTGAGGTGCAAAGCTACTATTACAACTGGTCGGGGGATGCCTCTTTCCCGCAGCCGGAGGGCGTGATATCCCTTGAAGAGGCACAGCAGGCCTACAGGGAAAAGCTTGGCCTAAAGCTAACCTACGAGTACAGTTACCGGGATGAGGAAAGCCGCGTGTACGCCGTGTATGTACCGGTGTACGGAAGCAATTACGCAATAGACGCTTTTACCGGAGAAAGCATCAGGGTTAGCCCCTATTACGGTGTCTATCCCCTAAGGGGCGCTCAAATGGCTGTCAAGGAAAGGGACATGGCGGACGGAGCAGCACCCCTTACCCCCGAAGAGCGAAAAGCGGTGGAGGAGATGGCTTCCCTGGTGTCCAGGGAAAAGGCGGAGAGTATCGCAAGGGGTATCAAGGAACTGGAGATTTCAAAGGATTATAAGGTAGCTGCGTCTTATCTGCAAAAGGATATGAATGTAAAAGACAGCTATACCTGGGAGCTCAGTTTTGAAAGCGATGCAAAGGACAGCGACAGGCCCTCCAATATATGGGTAAGAATTAACGCAAAGGACGGCGGGCTTGTGGGGTACAGCCGGTATATTCCCATTGAAGGCCAAAGGGAAGGCAGGTACACCGAGGAAAAGGCCAGGACCGCCGTGGAAGGATTCCTTAAGTCGGTTTGCGCCAAAAGGTTTAAAGAAATGGAGTATGACCCCACCTACGAGGAAAGCTATTATCCACTGGAAGGGGATAAGAAACCCACATCCTATTCGTTCCGGTATATGAGGAAGGTGAACGGGGTGCAGTTCCCCGCCAACTACATTCATGTGGTTTTCGATGCGGTGAACGGGAAAGTGACCGGCTTCAACCTGAACTGGTACGACTTGGAGTTCCCGTCGGTGGAAGGCGTTCTTGAAATGGACAGCATATATGATAAGATGTTCGACAATGTGGGGCTGGAGCTTTTGTATACCGGTGTTTACCCGGCGGATGGCAGGGGTATGGCCGTGCCCGGGGAGGAGCCGGACATTAAGCTGGTATACAGCGTGAAGCAGGATAAGCCAGCCATATTCGACGCCTTTTCGGGCGAGATACTGGATGGTTCCGGCAAACCCTTCGTGGAGAGAAAGGTGGTAGAGTACAGCGATATCGACGGCCATTATGCCGAGAACCAGGTAGCGGCCCTGGCGGAGTACGGCATTTCGCTGCCGGGTGAAGCGTTCAGGCCGAATGAAAGCATCGTGCAGAAGGACTTCCTGCGGCTTCTTGTAAAGGCTATGGGATATTATGGGGCCTATGACGACGATGAAGCGCTGGATGATATGTACAACCTGCTCATCCGCGAGAAGGTGATAACCAGGGAAGAGAAAAACCCCGAGGCGGCGGTCACCAGGGAAGAGGCGGTAAAGTTTGTAGTCCGGTCACTGGGCTTTCAGGAAGTGGCGGACATAAAGGGAATATTCGTAACCGGCTTTAAGGACCAGGGCAGCATCAGCCCGGAGCTTGTGGGATACGTGGCGATAGCAAAGGGCCTTGGAATTGTAGGGGGAAGCAGCGGAAACTTTAACCCCAAGGCAGGCCTTAGCAGGGCCGAGGCCGCGGTGATGCTGTACAATTACCTTACAAGATAGAGCGGACAAGGGGACAGGGACTTGTCCTGCGGCCCAAAGCCCAAAGAGGGACAAAGAACCGTCCCTTGTCCCTCTTTTCCAATGGGACGGGGGTTGTGATTAAATTCGCAGCCTCCGTCCCATTGATTTGCCCTTGATAAAAGGGCCGGCATTAAGATATGATAAAAACATCCGGAGATTAGAGAGGAGAGCATAAATGGTTGTGCTGTTTAGCCGTATATATTCGGAAAGGCTGGGCTGTGACAGGTATGAAATGGAACTAAAGGAACCGGTTAAGCTGATAAAACTGCTGGAACACCTTGCAGAGGTATTCCCGGACCTTAAAAATCAATCCAAGGGCGAGGTGGCGGATAGGTATGCCTCGCACTACCTTTGCATAGGCAATGGCAGGATACTGCGCCCCGGGGATACCATAACCAACCGGGACACCATCGAGATTGTACCTCCAATTATGGGGGGATAGGGAGGGACCATTATGAAAGGCGGTTACTGGCGGAAAATTTTGCGTATTAATCTAAGCGACGGACGGGTTTGGGAGCAAACCCCCGATGAGGACCTGTACAGGAAATATATCGGGGGCAGCGGTATTGGAGCAAGGTTTTTGTATGACTTGACCGACGGGAATACCGACCCCCTGGGGCCGGAAAACCCGCTAATATTTATGACCGGCCCCTTTGCGGGAACGCCGGTGCCCACGTCCGGCAGGCACCAGGTAATAGCAAAGTCACCGCTTACCGGCATATACGGCGAAGGTGACGCCGGGGGCACCTGGGGACCGGGTCTAAAAAGGTGCGGGTATGACGGGATAATAATAGAGGGCACCTCCGATAAACCGGTGTATGTACTGGTTAGCGAAGGAAGGGTACGGATACTGGATGCCGGAGACCTGTGGGGCCGGGACACCTACGAGACCGACCAGAAGCTTAAGGAGATTCATGGAGAGAACATTGTCGTATCAAGTATCGGTCCGTCGGGGGAAAAGCTTATAAAGCTTTCGGCTATAATGCATGACGGCAGCGATGCCAGGGCGGTGGGCAGAACCGGTCTTGGCGCGGTTATGGGCTCAAAGAAGCTTAAAGCCGTGGTGGTGTCCGGCAATAAAAAAGTCCCGGTTGCTGACCCTGAGGGATTAAGGAACAGCATAAAAGAGCTAGTACCGACAATGGTTCAAAAAACCTTGGGCATGAAACAGCACGGCACGGCAGTGGGTACGGTGGCTACCGAAAGGATAGGGGATTTTCCTCTCAAAAACTGGGCCGGCTCGGTATGGGACAAGGTGGAGAACATTTCAGGTCAGCGCATGACCGAGACAATACTGACCGGAAGATATTTCTGTGGAAGCTGTGTAATAGGCTGCGGCAGGGAAGTGGAGATTAAGGAAGGTCCCTACAGGATGAAAGGGGCGGGGCCCGAGTACGAAGCCCTGGGCATGCTGGGGGGAATGTGCCTTGTTGACAACTTGGAGGCCATAGCCTATGGCGGGGAACTGTGCAACAGGTACGGACTGGACGTGATATCCACCGGCGGCGCCATAGCCTTTGCAATGGAGCTTTACGAGCAGGGTATTATAGATAAAAAGGACACCGGCGGGCTGGACCTTGAATGGGGAAGCGCTGAAGCCATGATAGAAATGGTGCATCAAATAGGTAAAGGAGAAGGCCTGGGCAGACTTCTGGGCCATGGAGTAAGGGAAGCCGCAAGGAGAATAGGCGGCCGGGCCCCGGCTTTTGCTATTCATACCAAGGGGCTGGAGTTTCCCGCCCACGACCCCAGGGCCTTCAACAGTATTGCGCTGGGGTATGCCACCTCAAACCGCGGCGCATGCCACCTGCAGGCGGCAAGCCATATGTTCGAAAAGACGGCGGTAATGCCTGAACTGGGTATCCCCGAGCCCAAGGAGCGGTTCAGGACGGATGACCAGGGCGAATTCGTGAAAGTCTGCCAGGACCTGATGTGCATACTGGATTCGCTGAAGGTTTGCAAGTTCACCCTCTACGGAGGTCTGCGAACAACCCATGTTCGCGAATGGCTTAAATGCGTGACGGGTTGGGATATGGACCTGGAGGAGCTTATGGCTGCAGGGGAGAGGATATTCAACCTGAAGCGAATGTACAACGTAAAATGCGGGATAAGCCGGAAGGACGATACTGTTCCCGAGAGAATTTTAAAACAGCCCAGGACCGAAGGTGGCGCAAAGGACAACCTCCCGCCGCTGGAGAGCATGCTGGAAGAGTACTACCCGGCAAGGGGATGGGACAGTGACGGGGTGCCCCTAAGGGAGACCATTGACAAGCTGGGCCTTGAATGGGATTTGTAGCAGAAAAAATAAAAGCCAATAAACAAGAGGACGGGGGCTGTGATTGCAGATCACAACCCCCACCTTATTGATTTTTTTAAGTCATCTGCTGCTTGTGAATGAAGGTTGCGCAGTCGGTCTCCTCGGTATCCCTCGCATTTCGCGGCTGGATTTCTATTTTGGCCGCGTTGCAGTAGTCGCCCTGTGCATGGTAATGGCAGGTGTCCACAACGCACTTTACACCTGGCAGGTGCTGGTTTTTCTTTTCAACCCTTCCTTCCATCAAGGCATTCCTCCTTTTTTGTGCTGTTCTTAGTATCCATTTTTAACTCAGGGTTTATGCAGTTTATTTATGGGAAGCGAAATGCTAAACAAAGCGGCTTCATTTTTTAATTGGTGTTGTACATTTTCTTGCAGCAGTGTATAATTAAATTACATATGAATATATGCTCATATATTCAAAGGAGGTTTTTAAAAATGAAACGAAACGACACAGCCTGCGACTGCAACATAATCCACCGGGACGTAGTGGACAGGGTATCCAAAACCATGCCACGGGAAGAGACGCTTTACGACCTGGCGGAGCTTTTCAAGGTTTTCGGTGACAGCACCAGGATAAAGATATTGTGCGCGCTGCAGCAGCAGGAGATGTGCGTTTGCGATATTGCGGCGCTGCTTGGAATGACCCAGTCGGCCATATCCCACCAGCTGCGGATTCTCAAGCAGGCAAGCCTGGTCAAGTACAGGCGGGAAGGGAAGGTTGTGTATTATTCGCTGGACGATGAGCATGTAAGCAACATATTTGCACAGGGCTTTGCCCATGTAAGCCACAGGTAAAAAAGACAGCGGGGGTGTAAAAAGTGAGGGACGCATCCAGGGTGGAGTTTTATCTGGAGGGGTTAAACTGCGCCGCATGTGCGGCAAGAATTGAGGAAGAGGCAAAAAGGATAAGGCATGTGGACAGGGCTTCGCTAAACCTTGCCACAAACGTGCTGGCGATAGACGCGGCGGATGTCAAAAATCACGGGCAGATAATGAAGGACGTTTCGGGCATGGTTAAGGAAATAGAGCCGGGAGTTACGGTGAAAATATTAACGGGTAAAGAGGAAAGGACCGGGACCGGCGGCAGTGCCGGTACAAGGGAAGCGGCGGTCCTTTTGGCAGGGGGCATTCTATTTGCGGCGGCTCTTTTGCTCCGGCTGCCCAATGATTTAAGAATCATGTTGTACGCCGCCGGGTACCTTTTGGTTGGCGGCAGGATACTTGCAGCCGCCGGAAGGAACCTTATTAGGGGAAGGGCCTTTGGCGAGAATCTATTGATGAGCATATCCACGCTGGGCGCCTTTGCGATAAGGGAATACCCCGAGGCAGTGGCGGTTATGCTGTTTTTCAGGGCCGGGGAATTTTTGCAGGACCTGGCGGTAAACCGGTCCAGGAAGTCCATTGCGGACCTTATGGATATCAGGCCGGAATACGCCAATATAAAAACGCCCGGCGGGCTCAAAAGGGTTTCCCCCGCAGAGGTTAGAGTAGGGGATATAATACTGGTAAAGCCGGGAGAGCGAATACCCCTTGATGGGGTTGTCGAAGAAGGGATATCCGCGGTTGATACTTCGGCACTTACCGGCGAGGCGGTGCCAAGGGATGTGGAACCGGGGTCGGGAGTGCTGTCCGGGTTCATAAACAAAAACGGGGTGCTTTCGGTAAGAACAACCAGGGAATTCAAGGAATCAGCGGTGGCAAAGATTCTGGAGCTGGTGGAGGATGCAGGAGCAAGAAAGGCGCCCACCGAAAAATTCATTACCCGGTTTTCAAGGTACTACACCCCGGCGGTGGTGTTCGCCGCGGCGGCGCTGGCGCTCGTTCCACCTCTGTTGATACCGGGAGCGCATTTTTCCGACTGGGTGTACCGGGCGCTGGTATTCCTGGTGGTATCCTGCCCCTGTGCGCTGGTGATATCCATACCCCTTGGTTTCTTCGGGGGTATAGGTGGCGCCTCGAAAAACGGGATACTCATAAAAGGGGGTAATTTTCTCGAGGCCCTTGCCGAGTTGGACACCGTCGTGTTTGACAAGACCGGGACCCTCACCAAGGGGGTGTTCAAGGTGACCCGAATAAACCCCGCTGATGGGGTTGACGAGAATAAACTACTGGAATACATCGCCCGGGCGGAGTACGGGTCCAATCACCCGGTGGCGCTGGCAATTATTGAGGCTTACGGCAAAAAGCCGGACGGCGATGGGGTGAAGGGCTACACCGAAACCCCGGGTCTGGGGGTTGAGGCTGTAATAGACGGTAAAAAAGTCCTGGCGGGCAGCACCCGGCTTATGGAAAGGGAGGGCATAGCCTTCCAGCCGGTGGAAGAGGCGGGAACGGCTGTGTACGCGGCACTGGACGGGAAGTTTATTGGAAGCGTTGTAGTGTCCGACGAGATAAAGGAGGATGCGGCCGCCGCCATAAGGGACCTTAAGGCGCTGGGAGTTAGAAGAACAATGATGCTGACCGGTGACAGCCAAAGGGCTGCGGAGGAGGCGGCAAAGGCCCTTAATATAGACGAAGTGCACGCGGAGCTTCTTCCCCACCAGAAGGTTGCCATGGTGGAAGCAGCCCAGGGGAATAAGACCTCCAGGGGCAGGGTGGTGTTTGTCGGGGACGGCATAAACGATGCCCCCGCCTTGGCCAGGGCCGATATAGGGGTTGCAATGGGCGGCCTTGGGTCGGATGCGGCCATTGAGGCGGCGGACGTGGTTATTATGACCGACAGGATTGGAAAGCTGGCGGCGGCAGTCCGGGCGGCCCGGCGGACCAGGGCTATAGTATGGCAGAACATCATCTTTGCGCTGGCGGTAAAGGGTATCGTACTGCTGCTTGGAGCCGGCGGAATTGCTTCCATGTGGGAAGCGGTGTTCGCCGACGTGGGCGTTGCGCTTATAGCCGTATTAAACTCCATGAGAGCCATAAAGCCGTAAAGTTTACTCGCGCCCTGCAGCCCCTTTACTGGGCGGTGACAAGGATATATAATTATCTATGTATGCGCATACTGTAATCACGGGACGGAGGAATAGCATTGACAAACAAACCACAGGACAACAGGCTGGGCACGGAACCCATACTACCGCTTCTTTTCAAGCTGGCGGCACCGTCAATCCTGTCCATGTTCATCCAATCCATGTACAATGTTGTAGACAGCATATTTGTGGCAAGGCTCAGCGAGGACGCACTGGCGGCCTTGTCGCTGGCCTTTCCCATTCAAATGGTTCAAATAGCCGTGGCGGTGGGGACGGGCGTCGGTGCAAGTTCGCTTATTTCAAGGTCCCTTGGGCGGGGAAGCCGGCGGGAAGCGGAGAGGGCGGCAAGTCACGTGCTGCTGTTGGCCATAGTCTACGGCGCGATAGCGGCGTTTATTGGTGTATTGTTTCCCGAGAAACTTATTGGAATGTTCACCGACGACCCGCTGCTTATTGATTACGGCACAAGGTATATATGGATTATATTGGTCGGGGCCACGGCGATGTACATCCCGATGATTGCCAACAGCATACTGAGGGGAGAGGGAAACACCTTCATACCCATGGTAACCATGCTGATTGGTTCCATCATGAATATAATACTGGACCCGCTGTTTATATTCGGGTACGGGATTTTTCCAAGAATGGGCATAGAGGGCGCCGCGGTGGCAACGGTTCTTTCAAGAATAATAAGCGGAAGCTTCATCGTATATATGTTGTTTAAGGGCAACAATGAAGTGAAGGTGAGTTTCAGGAATTTTGAATTTGACTTTTCCGTAATAAAGGATATATACCAGGTGGGTTTCCCGGCGGTGCTTATGCAGGTGCTGGCTTCGGTGATGATAGGGGGGCTAAATGTCATCCTGGCCGGTTACAGCTCCACCGCCATTGCAGCGATGGGGATATATTTCAGGCTGCAGTCCTTTGTGTTTATGCCGGTATTCGGGCTGAACCAGGGCTACCTGCCCATCGTGGGGTATAATTTCGGGTACAATAACTCCAAAAGGGTTAAAGAGGTTATGAAGGCGGGTTTCCTGACCGGGTTTGTGTTTACCGTTCTGGGGTTCGCGATATTCCAGCTGTTCCCGGAACAGCTTATTTTGCTGTTTGGTGACAGCCCGGAACTTATGGAAATCGGGGTAAAGGCTCTGAGAATCATAAGCCTTGCCTTCCCGGTGATAGGCCCCGCCATAGTGGGGGGCACCACCTTCCAGGCGGTGGGCAAGGGTATGCCCAGCCTTATACTTTCCTTTTCAAGGCAGATATTGATCCTGCTGCCGCTGGCCTTTCTGCTGGGCAAGATCGGGGGCTTGGACCTTATTTGGTACGCCTTCCCGATAGCGGAGCTTATTGCGGTGGTATGGATGGCGGTGTGGCTTAAAAGCACCATGAAGACGGTGTTCAGGATAATGGAAAGAGACGTTTGATTCCCAACGGGAATTTAGGATTAGTTTCAGGTGGATTTTTCAGTGATATAGGCCTTGATGGCCTTTAGCATCGAATCAACTACGTATCTTTCGCTGTCCGTGAGGTCCCTGCCCTCAAAACGGGCAGTGATTGATTCTACAGCTTCTTCGGGTTCAACGTGGTAATAGTTGTTGTTCGCCGTGAAACGGCATACCCTGTCGATACTCTGCCGGTCCAGCCGGGCCAGCAGTTTTACATATTTATCCGTATCGTTTCGGAAGAATTCCCCGACGATTACGCCGTATTGATCTGAAAGCACACCGTCAAGGCCCTTGGTGGCTTTAAAAATATTTAGCACATTCTCCCCCTCGGCCGTATAGGGGCTCTGGGAAATCCATTCCAGGACTTCCTTGGCGCCGGCGGCGTCGTATTCTTTCGCGTACAATGACCAATCAATGCCGGGCAGCAAATCAATTATTTCCCGGAATGATTTTTCATCGTCTTCTTGACGGGACTGGAACAGTTCATGCACTCGCCGGGCGATGGAAAGGGCCGAGCCCGCCCCGCCGTCCGGGGTTTTTGCGTCATCAGTGTCTGCCGGGTCTGCCGCACCTGCATCACCGGGAGTGTTTGCCGATCCCGCTGCGCCCGTCTCATCGTCCGGGACTGCAGCACCCGCCGTTCCCGTTTCAATGTCCTGGTCTCCGGTTTTATTCCATGAAGGGTTTTTGAAGGATATGGAGATGGACATACCTGAATTGTATATTATATAACCGGTTACAAGGGTGATTATAAAAAAAGCGACCAGCAGCGCTTTTACCGCTCTCATGGCATTACCTCCCGGTCAGGATTTTAGGTTACCTAAAATATATATTACGGGGGAACAATAGTCAATATTTGCTTTACCGGAAGTATAATATAAGCTATAGTAATTAATAACAACCAAATGTGATATGGGAGGTTATTGTTATGACAGGCAGGCTGCTGGAAAGTATGCTGGATACAATCGGGAACACTCCTTTGGTGAATTTGTCCAGGATTACAAAGGGT
>CZCB01007312.1_pt1 | contig 21881 bp, 20 predicted proteins | sample 591991 | NCBI WGS metagenome assembly CZCB01 (sample SAMEA3556809, study PRJEB10932) | anaerobic digester metagenome
TTAACCAAGCTGCAGTTTGATGTGACCCAAAACAATGCTACCGAACCTCCTTTCCGTAATGAATACTGGGATAATAAGCGGGAGGGGATTTATGTGGATGTGGTATCCGGGGAACCGCTTTTTACCTCTCTGGACAAATTCGATTCCGGCTGTGGGTGGCCTAGTTTTACCCGTCCTCTGGATCGGAACAAAATTGTGGAAAAACTGGATAGGAGTCATGGTATGATACGTACGGAAGTTCGCAGCCGGGGAGCTGATTCCCATCTGGGCCATGTATTTACCGACGGTCCAGCTCCTACTGGCTTACGTTATTGTATTAATTCAGCCGCTCTGCGTTTCATACCTAAAGAAGATTTAGAGCGGGAAGGTTATGGTGAATACCGCCATTTATTCGACAATCATAAACCATAGCTAATCCAGAGGAGCGAATCCTTCTCCGAGAACCTTGTGGGTAGTTTGAACGGAAATAAAAGCATAGGGGTCTAAACCGCGTATATAGTTGCGGAGTTTAATGTACTCACGGCGCTTGACAATACTGACTAATACTTGGCGCTCTTGCCGATCAAACCCACCCTGAGCCATATATATGGTAACTCCCCGCCCCAATTCATTTATAATAAATTGTCTTACCTGCTCGCTTTCCCGGGTTATTATAGTCACGTGCTGGTTGGTGTCCAGGCCGGCAATCATATAGTCGATGGTGAAACTGTAGAGAATGACTCCCAGCAGAGCGTACAGGCCTTTTTCCACCCCAAAAGTAAAGGCAGCAAAAATTACGATAAAAAAGTCAATGACAAATAGCCCCTTGCCCATATCCAGACCGTAATATTTGTACAGGATACGGGCGGCTATATCACTGCCTCCCGAAGAAGCGTTTAAGTTAAAGAGAATGGCCAAGCCTATGCTGGATATTATAACCCCGAAGATCATTTGGATAAGCAGGTCTTCAGCTAGGGGATGCTCTAAAGGGTAGAGTCGTTCTAAAGCCCAGATCCACAGGGGGATAACAATACTGCAGTAGACAGTCTTTACGCCAAAACTAGTCCCCACCAGAAGGAACCCGATGGTCAGAAGAATGATGCTCAATATTAAAACTATGGAACCCAGCGGCATAAAAGGCAGGTAATTATTCAGGACCAGGGCCAGACCATTAATACCTCCGGCTGCAATATTATCTGGAGACAGGAAAAAATAAAAACCTGCCGCATCCATAAATGCCCCCGCATTCAGTAACAAAAATCCGGTTAAATTCTTTCTCATAGCGGCCTTTCTCTTTTCTTTTCCCTATTATTGCCCTTTGTTAGTACAGACAATCCAAAATGTTCTAGCCTAAGGCCGACAAAAAACGGTTGACGCTCAGACTAGGCTGGCTTAGACTGATCTTAGACCACCTGGTCTAGAACGAGTGGTCTGGACAAGAGGCAGGAGTGTTAAATCTTATGGAAGATAAAGATTTTTTGTATAAAGACCAATTGATTTTAGAGGCTTTAAAGGAGTTTGCTGAGAAAGGCTTTGATGCAGCCTCCCTAAATCAAATCATTAAGCGAGCGGGTATTTCTAAAGGCAGCTTTTATCATCACTTTCATGGCAAAGAAGAATTATTCAACAGTGTTATTCACCGGGCGGCCCAGGAGAAGATAGAATTTATCAACCAGTGGTTGGAGCAACACCATGGTGGGGAAAAACCCAGGGGGTTTTTTGACTACCTGCGTTTATACATGGCGGGGGGAATCGAGTTTGCCATTCAGCATCCAGAATTAAGCGGGTTTTTGATGAGTGTTATGAAAAATCCCCAAATGCAAGCCAAAGCTCTGGCTCTGGCCCCGCCTTATTATGATCAGGTATTCAGTGAGTTGATAACTGAAGCCCAGCAAAAAGGCCAGCTGCGGGATGATTTTGACCCCGAATTCACCAAAAAGCTGCTTAATTATACCCTGCTGAGCTTGGGTCAGCTGATACTGGACAGCAGTGGAGATACTATCGATCAGGCTCAGTTAAAAAAGCAGACGGACCAGTTTATTGATTTTTTACAGAGGGGACTTGGTGCTCCCCCTATTGACACCTAAAGAACAGACTGGGATGAATGAAAACATAGCTGGTCGGCTTAAGCAGGAGTATTAGCCGGGCGAGTGACGTACGACGAGCCGTTGCAACACACGACGAAACTGAGGGCTGCGAAGGGTCGCTCGAAACAGGAGGTTTCGAGCAGCGAGGACTGAGTGCATGGATGCCGAATTCCGAGCGGTCCGCTTCGCACCGAAGTAAGCCGATGTGTTGCAGGCGAGGAGTCTTGGAGCGAGCCGGCTAACACTCCTGCAAAGCCGTGGTATGACAAGTATGAGAGCTTTTTCATAGCAATTATCACCTGAAGAACAGGCCACGAGAAATGAAAATCAATCATAGCCAGTAGGTTCACCATGCGCATCTGTTCCGTCGTCAAGATATAGAAAGGGCTTCACCGACTATATCGGACTCCTACACCAAGGTGCTCATGGCAAACCTACTGCCATGAGGGCAACTGTAAGAGGCATTTTCACAGCAATAGAGTAAACCATGTAATAAAGGATATTAAACCAGGGGAGATGACTGGATGGCACAGGAAATATTAATGAGACTGCTCAACGTCAGTAAAACTTATATCATGGGCGAGGTGACGGTAGAAGCCCTGCGACAAACGACCCTGGATATTTATGATGGAGAACTACTGGTTATTCTGGGGCCTAGCGGCTCTGGCAAAAGTACTCTCCTGAATTTAATCGGCGGTATCGACCAGCCCAGCGGGGGAGACATATTTTTTGCCCAAAAGCCCCTCACTGGTATAGCCGAAAAGCACTTGACTAACTATCGCCGCCATGAAGTAGGCTTTGTTTTTCAGTTTTATAATTTGATTCCGGACTTGACCGCCGCCGAAAATGTGGCTCTGGCTGCGGAACTGGTAGAAAAACCCCGTAAGGTGGAGGAAGTGCTGCAGGAAGTTGGTTTGCTGGAGCGCCGCCACCACTTTCCTTCCCAGTTAAGCGGCGGGGAACAGCAGCGGGTAGCCATTGCCAGAGCTATTGTCAAGCAGCCCCGGCTCTTGTTGTGCGACGAGCCTACCGGAGCTTTGGATTTTGAAACCGGCAAAAATGTGCTGCGATTACTGTATGATATCCGGCAGAAACGTGCGGGTACCATAATCATTGTGACCCACAATACCGCCATTGGGGCCATAGCCGATCGGGTGGTACGTATGCGCAGCGGTATGATTACCGATATTGTGGTTAATCAGCATCCCGTTGAACCAGAAAGGATTGACTGGTAATGAGTATTCTTACACGTAAACTGCTGCGCACCATTAGAACCAGCGGGGGGCAGTTTGTAGCCCTGGTTGTGATTGTTCTGCTGGGAGTCATGATCTATATAGGCATGAATACCGCCCTGTCCAATCTGAGCCGCTCCCAGGAACAGTTTTACCAGGATTACCGCTTTGCTGATTACACCTTTATGGTGGTTAAGGCTCCTGAATCGGTGGTGAGCCGGGTAGAGGCAGTACCTGGAGTAATTAAGGCTACGGGACGGATACAAAAGGACATCCCCATAGTTAAGAAAGACAATGACCGGGCTACGGGAAGGCTGACCGGATACCCTTTGCCTATGGAAGGCGAAGTAAATCGCTTGCACCTTTTGTCGGGAAATTGGTTTGATGAAGGTTATTCCACAGATTTAGGTGTTTTAGTGGATCCGCAATTTTTCCAAGCCAATGCCCTGTCCCCAGGGGACCGTATAGAAGTGATTGCGGAAGGGAAAAAAGTTCCCTTAACTGTGATAGGAACCGCTACCAGTCCGGAGTTTGTTTTTCCCATGCCGGATGCGGGGACAATGATTTCCGAACCAGGGCGGTTCGGCATAATCATGATCCCCCAAACCCAGGCCCAGCAGATTTTGAATTACACTGGTCAGATAAATCAAATTGTGGTTGACTTGGCACCAGGAGCCGATGAAACTGTTATCGTGAGGCAGATAGAACAGATTCTGGAGCCTTACGGCAATCTATCCAGTTTCCCCCGCGACGACCAATTAAGTCATGCGGCCTTGCAGGCAGAGCTAGACGGGTTGAAAAGTATGTCCAGTTCCCTGCCCTTAATATTCTTTTTAATTGCCGCCACTATCCAATTTGTAATACTAAACCGGTTAATAAAAACCCAGCGCTTGCCCATTGGGGTAATGAAAGCACTTGGTTACAACAATAGGCAAATTATATGGAATTATGCTGGCTATGCTCTTATAGTTAGCGGCACAGGGGCCATCCTGGGAGTCATTATGGGAATAGCCATGGCATCAGGATTGTCACAGGTTTATGCCCAGTTTTTCAATCTTCCCACTACTATCGGAGGGGTAAACTTATCAGTAGTCTTGCGCAGTGTGGTAATCAGCCTGGTAGTAGGACTGGCTGCCGGTCTATTTGCCACCCGGGGGATTACCCGCATTAATCCCGCTGAAGCCATGCGCCCGGAACCCCCTGTTTTAGGAAGACATAACATGCTGGAGAACTGGACCTGGCTGTGGCAGCGCCTGGATAGCAGTTGGAAAATGGGTTTGCGGTCCATTTTCCGCAACCGGGTGCGTTTTGCAGTCACCGTGCTGGGAGTAGTTTTTACCGTATGCCTGCTGATTTTTGCTCTCTTTATGAATGATGCCGTTGATTACTTGCTGAAGCAGAGTTTTACCCTGAACAGCCGTTATGACTATATGGTTAGGTTTACTAAGCCAGTTAAGTATACCGAGATGACTGATTGGAGCCGCTGGGACGAAGTACAGAAAATGGAGCCTATTCTCGAGGTGCCCGTTAAAATAAAAGCGGGTGATCGGTCCGAGGAAGAATTATTAACCGGACTAAAGGTTAACGGCACTCTCCGGCACATATATGATATGCATGGGCAGCAGCACCAGGTTCCCGAACAAGGAATCCTGCTCAGCCAGAGGATAGCTGATAAACTAGGCCTCAAACCAGGGGATATGGTAGAGGTGCAAACTACTTTAGGAATAGGTCCTTCCCGGACCGGATATTTGCCTATAGTGGGAACCAATGACCCCATGACCGGCAGCGGTTCTTTTGTCTCCTGGGATACGGCCAACCGGCTCCTAGGGGAAAATCAGGTGGTATCAGGGGTAATGTTGAAGTTGGAAAGTCCGGAAATGTCAGAGGTAGAAAGTCGATTGTACGCCATGAACGGGGTAAGTTCGGTGATGAGTCCCCAGCGTGAACAAGCCGGTTTTGTCCAATACCTGGACACCATGATCGTTTTTATCGTAATTATGGTTTTAATGGCTGGTTTATTAGGTTTGGCCATAGTTTATAATACCTCGATGATGACCTTTCAGGAACGTAGGAGGGAATTGGCTTCCTTAAGAGTTATTGGTTATTCCCAACGGGAAGTAGCCTCCTTACTACGCAAGGAAACAGGAGCACAGGCTATTCTGGGGATTATCATAGGATTGCCAGCTGGAAAAGTTATGGGGGCAGCTATTATGGCCAGTGTCAGTACGGACCTGTTCAGCCTGCCAGCAATTATTTATCCACGCACTTATATAATGGCTGCTCTGTTAGCTGTGATATTTGTCTGGATGGGCCAGCAATTAGCCATCCGGAAGACTGAACAGATAGATATGGTTGAGGCTTTGAAAAACCGTGATTAAAGAGGGGAGAAGCGCTATGAAATTCAGAAAAACCTGGTTAGTCGGTATCGTTGTGGCGGTGGTGATTGGCATAGCTGCTCTGGTTTTAGGAGGAGGTCAGCCAGTGCAAGTAGTTGAAGCTCAGCAAGGCACTTTTTCTCAAGTGGTTGAGGAAACCGGTTATGTGCAGGTGGTGGAGGAGCAGCAAATCCAGGCCACTCAGGCAGCTAGAGTCAGTCAACTGCTTTTGGAAGCCGGGGATCAGGTTCATAATGGCCAGTTGTTGATGATCTTGACTAACCCCGAGTTGGAAGCAGAAATCGCTTCGGTACAGTCTCAACTAGCCCAGGTGGAATCTCAGCTGGAGCAGGCCCAGTTACAGCTGGTTTCCCTACAAGCCCAGTTAAACCAAGCCCGCAATGATATGGATAGAAAAAAGGCTTTACTAGACGCTGGAGCCTTGTCGGAAGCTGAGTATCAAGCTGCTCAGCTAGTGCTTACCCAAACGGAAAGCCAATTAGCCCAGCAGGAAAGCGGTGCGGCTGCTCTTGCTAAACAGGTAAAAGACTACCAGGTGATGCTGGATACTCTATTCACCAAGAGAGCAGAGTTAGAGGTCAAAAGTTCAGTGGACGGCATATTACTCGACCTTCTGGTGAAGAAAGGCCAGGTAGTTACTCCGGGGATGCTCCTGGCTCAAGTTGGGGCGGGAGAGGAGTTAGAAGTGAAGATTGATCTGCTAAGTGATGAAATACGGCAAGTACAAGTTGGCCAAAAGGCAACTATTTCCTCGCCGGTCCTGGGAGAAAAAAGTTTGAGGGGGCAGATCAGGAAAATATATCCCCAGGCTTATGAAAGGGTATCGGCTCTGGGAGTGATCCAAAGACGGGTGCCGGTATTGGTAAGCTTGGAGGAAACCGCTAATCTGCGGCCTGGTTATGAAGTGAGAGTGGGGATCGAAACCGTCCATAAAGAGGACGTTACCTTGCTGCCCCGGGAAGCAATACGTCTGATGAGCGATGGTGAATATCAGGTAATGGCAGTGGTTGACAATCGTATAGTCAGCAAGCCGGTTAAGATAGGCGAAAAAAACCAGTTGTCAGTGGAGATAATAGAAGGTATTCAACCTGGTGAAATGGTGGTTAAGGACGCCAGCCTGGTATTAAAGGAAGGAAGTCGGGTCAAACCAGTCTGGTAACCCAGCTGCTGGTATGGTAAATAGCTTGAAAGCCATCCAGGGATTAACTATGATGGTATAAGACTTATGATCTAAAGGCATTTTGGAAACCCTTTTATGATAAGGAGGAAGTCATTAATATGAGTGACCGGGATGAAAAAAAGCTGAGTCAGGAAACAGCTGAGGATTTACCCGTTAACTTTATCCAAAGTATAATCAGCCAGGACTTACAGTCCGGTAAGAATCAAGGTCGGGTGCACACCCGCTTCCCTCCCGAACCTAATGGTTATTTGCATATAGGACATGCTAAATCTATCTGTCTCAATTTCGGACTGGCCGCAGCTAATGGAGGACTGTGCAATCTTCGTTTTGATGACACGAATCCTAGCAAAGAAGAAACTGAATATGTGGAATCCATAAAAGAAAATGTGCGCTGGCTGGGCTTTGATTGGGACGACCGCCTCTATTACGCATCCGATTACTTTGACCAGTTATATGAGTTTGCCTGTCAACTGATTAAAGAGGGCAAAGCTTATGTATGTGACCTGAGTGCAGAGGAAATCAGAGAATACCGGGGTACTTTAACTGAACCGGGCCGGGAAAGTCCCTACCGTAACCGTTCAGTCGAAGAAAATTTAGACTTATTTGAACGTATGAAAAATGGCGAATTTCCAGATGGCGCACGGGTACTGCGGGCCAAAATAGATATGGCCTCTCCGAACCTCAACATGCGGGATCCGGTTTTATACAGGATTCAACACTCTCATCATCACCGTACTGGTGACAAGTGGTGTATATATCCCATGTATGATTACGCTCACCCTTTGTCCGATGCCCTGGAGAGCATCACCCACTCTATTTGTACCTTGGAGTTCGCCGATCATCGACCTCTTTATGACTGGTGTGTTGAAAATGTTGATTACGATAAGGAAACCCATGGTCGGCCTCAGCAGATTGAATTTGCTCGCTTGAACTTAACCTATACGGTAATGAGCAAACGCAAACTGCGCCTACTGGTAGAAAAGGGTCTGGTGCGGGGATGGGATGACCCACGCATGCCTACTATTGCCGGACTGCGCAGACGGGGTTATACTCCCGAGGCTATTCGCGACTTCTGCGAACGGATTGGAGTAGCTAAGCGTAATAGCACTGTGGACATAGCATTGCTAGAACACTGCATACGTGAGGAATTAAACCAGCGAGCCCCACGAGTTATGGCGGTATTGCGTCCCTTAAAGGTGGTTATCACCAACTATCCGGAAAATCAGGTGGAGTGGTTGACCACGGAGAACAATGCGGAACAGCCGGAGATGGGTACCCGGGAAATACCTTTCACCCGGGAACTGTATATTGAACAAGAAGACTTCATGGAAGATCCTCCCAAGAAATTCTTCCGACTGCGGCCGGGAGGAGAAGTGCGGCTTAAAAGTGCTTATATTATACAATGCCAGGAAGTCATCAAAGATGACCAAGGCCAGATTATTGAGCTGCACTGTACTTATGACCCGGATTCCAAAAGCGGAGGCCCCAATGCTAACCGCCGGGTGAAAGGCACCTTGCATTGGGTATCTGCTCAGCACGCCATACCTGCAGAAGTTCGCCTTTATGACCACTTGTTCTTAAAAGAAAACCCCGACGACGATGAAGAAGAGGGCGCCGACTTTACCAGCTTTATAAACCCCCATTCTTTAGAAATCTTGACCGAATCTCTTGTGGAACCCAGTCTGGCTTCGGCACCAGTTGAAAGCAGGTACCAATTCCTGCGGCAGGGTTATTTTGTGGTTGATCCGGATAAGACCAATGGGAAACTAGTCTTTAACCGTATAGTGGGGTTACGTGATACTTGGGCTAAAATCAAGAGCAAGGAAGGATAACTGGAAACAAAGGGGCTGCCTTTTACGGGCAGCCTTTTGTTTTCCTTATATAAAATTTCTTGCCTGATAGAATAAGACCTGCAGGCATTGAAATGCTAATGATGATTAACTGTAAAAAAAGCGGGGATTGGGCAAATAAAACTGAGGTGGCATAATTAATATAATAGTTTACCTGGGGGTGCAGGTGGTTGGTAGGACTGGTATTAGAAGGTGGAGGTGCCCGGGGAGCATTTCAAATCGGAGCCTATCGAGCCCTCCAAGAAATGGGTATCCAAATTGAGGGTATTGCTGGAACATCGGTAGGAGCACTCAACGGTGCCATGATAGCCCAGGGAGAAGCTGACTTGGCCTATCAATTATGGTGGGATATCCATCCTGCCCGGGTGTTTAAGGTAAACCCTAGGGAGATGGAGTATTTTAATAACCTGGCTTTCAGCCGGGAAAACTTGCCGCGACTGCTTAAGCGGCTGCGGGAAATATTCAGTAAGAGAGGCCTTGATATTACCCCGTTAAAAGAGCTGGTAAATGAGGTTATCAATGAAGAGCTTATCCGTGAATCCGGCTTAGATTTTGGCCTGGTGGTGGTATCGCTTAACGAATTGCGCCCTATGGAATTATTCTTGGAAGATATCCCCAGAGGGAAACTGGCAGACTACCTGATAGCCAGTGCCAGCTTGCCTGGATTTAAGGTGGATCCGGTGGAAGGTAAGCGTATGATCGACGGGGGTCTGCATGATAACATGCCGGTTAATTTGCTGGTGGCTAGAGGCTATACTGATATTATTGTCCTGCGCACACATGGACCGGGACGCTACCGCCGGGTACGTCAAAAAGGGCTGAACCTTACCTATATAAGTCCTTCTGATGATTTAGGCGGTATACTTCAGTTCAACTCGGAAACAGCCCGTACCAACCTGCAAATGGGCTACTTTGATGCTATCAAGACATTGCGTCAGTTAAAGGGGTTCAAATACTATCTCTATCCCTGGGACAATGATTATTTCCTGGACTGCTTTCTAACCCTGGACCAGGAAATAGTCCGCGATATCGGAAGAGCTATGGGCTTTAAGGGAGGATCTCATAAAAGGATGCTTTTTGAGCACATCATACCGCGCTATTGTGAACTGCTGGGAATAAATCGCCAGTTAGACTACGAAGACATAGGCCTTAGACTGTTGGAGGAAATCGCCGTAAGATGTGGTCTGGAGCGTTTTAACATATACTATCTGGATGAATTTATTAGCTTGGTAAAAGCCCATTACCATTCAAATGTGGGAAACACCAAAAACACACGCCGTGATTTAATAAAGCATAATCGGGTTTGGTCACGGGACGCACGAAAAAAGCTCTTGGATGAAACGGTGGAACCTTTGTTTAGGGGGTTAGTTGAGGAAAAACCCCCTAAACCCCCTCCCTTAACTGGAGCCACAGAAATAACCGAACCAAGACCTTTGACCTAAATAGTCGCAAAGTGATTCGGGAATAATAGCTCTTATTTATCTAGGATGCAGGAAAAATGGGGATAAATGAAGAAAGCCGCCTAAATAAACAAGGTAAAGGCGGGATAATGACTTATGAGCAACAAAGGTTATCAAGCTTTTGGAGCTATCCTGTTGCTCCTACTAGTGGGGTTATTATTGTATCTCACCGGACTTCACTGGGGGATAGCTAATAATCAAAGTAATTATCCTAGCGTTATTTGGGGTTTATTAATAATGCTGTTCATGGTAGCCGTGGGCTTAGGTTTATATGGGTGGTATGTTTTGCACATAGTGCGAAAATACCAGATATGGGCTGAAGGTGCGGCAATAGAGAATAGTCTTTTAGAAAAACATATACTTGAGCTGAAAGCGGAATTAACCAACACCGTAAAACAGCTCAACCAAGAAATAGAACGGCGTAATCACCTAGCTGAACAGCTTAGGGTGCAGACTACCAGTGATTCACTTACGGGGCTGTTAAACAGGAAGACGGGTATGGCCTGGTTGGTAAACCAATTACACCTGGCGGAAAAACAACAATGCTCTCTTACCATATGGTCTATTAATATTAATAATCTAAAGCAACTGAGGAAAAGGCTAGGATATGACAAGACAGATAAGCTAGTAAAAGAGATAAGCAGAATTATAAGCGAAAATATTAGAAAAACTGATACCATCTTCCGCATGGCTGATGACGAAATGATAGTGGTACTGCCACAGTGCACCATACCGGAAGCAATGGGTGTTAGGGATAGAGTTATCAATTCTTGGCAACCAAATCCGATCTTTGCTCACTGCAAGTGGCAAGCTGCTATATGTGATGGTTTTGCTGAATACCAGCCCGGTTCCCGGATGAGAGTGACTGACTTGGTTCAGCAGGCCGGGGAAAACGCTTTTCATAAAGATAAATATTATCCCCAAATCTTTAGCACAGATAAGCGGTCATTGATGTGAAAACAGCTCTTACCTAAATGGTATCATGCCGGTGGGTTTGCCATAAGTACCTTTTGGCTACTATGCATGGCATTAGGAGTGCGCGCGGGGCAATCCCAACACGGCATTTAATTCACCTCCCAGCAGGATTACCACACTGCTTAAATACAGCCATACCAGCAAAATGATAATTCCCCCTAAGCTTCCGTAAATAATAGTGTAGTTCGCAAAGTGCTCCACATACCAGGCAAAGACTGAAGAAGAAATGATCCAGCCCAGACTGGCTAATATAGACCCGGGCAGAACATCCCGGGAAGTTAATTTGAGGTTAGGGCTGAAACGGTAGAGCAGTGTAAAAACCAATAACATAGCCACCAAGGGAATAAAATAGCGTATATATCTCCAGATACGAGTAAAATAATGATCGGCCCCTAATAAGGTAAAAAGGGACTCTACCATAATTCTGCCAAAAATCAGCATAACAAAGGCAAATAGCATAATCAAAGCTAGAGCCAGGGTGAATAGGAGAGACAACCCCCGCACTTTCCAGAAGGAACGGGTTTCTTTTTCGCAGTAAGCCCGGTTGATACCATGAATTAAAGCACTGACACCGGTAGAAGCCGCCCATAGAGTAATAATCATACCAATGGACATTAAGGTATGGGAGCGAGCCTGCAGGGTCTCCTCGATAACGCCCCTTACCTGGACATAAGCATCCCAGGGCATTATACTGGCCAACTGATCTAAAGGCATATCATTGGATACCGGGGCATAGCTGAGCAAAGTGATCAAAAATATAAGAAAGGGGAAAATAGCCAAGACCAAATAAAAGGTGAGCTGAGCTGCCAGAGCAGTCAGTTCATGTTCCTTAGAACGCGTATATAACTGAACTGTCACCTCTAGCCATAGGGCCAATGGCTGTCCTCCTTTGTACCGGTAAGTCTAACTTATTTAAGACAGTGTAAGACATAACAATGATTTTTATAACTTAAAGATAAAAGTCTCTGAACTCCTAATATTAGGGTTCAGAGACTTTATTAGTCTGGGCGTTTTTGCTTGGTACTATACTTATACTTTCAGCTTTTGATCGGATCCTTGGCTTCAGCATTAGCCTTTACTTTTTGAATGATAAAGGCAGTTGCCAACAGGGCAAGACCAAATAGATCTGTAGTAAGGTCAGGATCGATCATCAGCAGGCCGCCGGCAAAGAACATCACCCGTGTAAACCACTGAGCATGGGTAAACATATAGCCGGAAACCGCAGCTGCCAATCCCAGCATTCCTATGGTTGAAGTGAGAATAATCATCAGCACTTCAGGCACTGTGGTATCTATCATTAGCAAAGCCGGAGACAGCACAAAAATATAGGGCACTATAAAGGCAGCAATAGCCAATTTAGAGGCCTGAATACCCGTTTTAAGCGGATCACTGCGGGCTATGCCTGAACCAGCGAAAGCAGCTAAAGCCACTGGCGGGGTCACATCTGCAATTATCCCAAAATAGAAGACAAACATATGGGCCGCTAGAATGGGAACACCCAGCTGCAGGATGGCTGGTGCAGCAATGGTAGAGGTTATTACATAGTTGGCAGTAGTGGGAACTCCCATACCCAGCAAAATGGAAGTAATCATAGTAAAGAACATAGTAGGCAGTAGTTTTCCATGGGCTAAAGCTACCAGGGAAGAAGCCAGTTTTAATCCCAGACCGGTTTTGGTTACCACTCCAATTATAATGCCGGCTGTGGCACAGGCGATGACCACACCCAATGCTGAGCGGGCTCCATTTTCCAGACCTTCTAACACATCCCGGAAAGAAATACGGGTAGAGGCGCGCAGCATAGAGGCGATAATGGTAAGGCCAATTGCCCATAAAGCGGCTCGCATGGGAGTGTATCCCGATACCAGCAGGTAAACGATAGCAATCAAAGGGATAGCCAGGTGACCACGATCCATTACTAAGCGCATAACATTGGGCAGTTGGTCTCGAGAGATGCCTTTTAATCCGTTCTTTTTAGCTTCCAAATGAACGCAGATCATAACTCCGGTGTAGTACAGCAAAGCCGGAATTAAAGCGGCCTTAACAATCTCAATGTAGGGTATGCCTACAAAATCAGCCATCAAAAAAGCTGCCGCACCCATTATAGGAGGCATTAACTGACCACCAGTGGAAGCTGCTGCTTCTACCGCCCCGGCGAACTCCGGTCGGTAGCCGAGTTTTTTCATCATGGGAATAGTGAAGCTTCCGGTGCCGGCCACATTAGCAACCGAACTTCCCGATATAGTACCCATAAAACCGCTGGAGATGACAGCTACCTTGGCTGGACCACCAGTAGCCCAGCCTGCTACGGCATTGGCCAGATCAATAAAGAACTTGCCCAGCCCGGTTTTATCCAGGCGCCTAGGAGAATAAACAGAAAGATAAAGGTAGCCGAGACTCCCAAAGGAATACCAAAAACTCCCTCGGTGGTGAAGTAGAGATGGTCAACTAGTAATTCTAATTCCACGCCCCGGTGGCCAAAGGTACCGGGTATATAAGGACCAGTAAAGGCATAGGCTATGAATAGCAGGGCTACAGTAATAAGAGGCCAGCCTACCACACGACGAGCCGCTTCTATCACCATGAGAATTCCCAGGCCTCCTATCACTACATCGACAGGGGTGGCCATACCCGCCCGCAGCACTAAATCTTTATAAAAGACCACAATATATAAGGGCAAAGCAGTAGCTACCACTGCCAGAACCGCGTCGATCCAGTGCAGGTGCTCACGGGACCAGCTCTTACGGCTGGGGTAAAGCAAAAACACCAGACTCATGGCACACAAAAAAAGCAGATCTCCTGCTCAAAATACATAATGGCCTGTGACAAATATTGGTTTTATGAAAATCATTCCAGGGTTATAGCGAAGGAGGCTAGAAGGAATCGAATAAGTTGTTGCCCGGCTTCTTCAAAAGTGAGGTTATTATCCAGTATAAAGGTGGGGTTGATTACCGCCTGAATGGAAGCAGTGACCGCTGCCGAAATTATACGCGGATCCAGGTTGGCTGCCAGTGAGTCTTCATTGTTTTTGATAAAGTATTCCACCAAGGTTTTTATTTTTTCCATACGAAAACGGTCTATCCGTTCCCACAAATGAGGATAGACCTGGCGTAGATCCTCCAGGCTGTGGGTAGCAATAGCAAACCTGCCTCGGGTTATCAACTCTGACAGCATGGTGCGAACGATTTGCTGAGGGGCTACTTGTGCAGCCATTAATTCTTCTACTTTGGATCCTATATCCGCCAGGAAACCATCAACAACAGCAGTAATGAGTTCTTCCTTACTGGAGTAGTAGCGATACAAGGTGCGTTTGCTGATATGAGCTTTCGAAGATAATTCATCCATAGTCCAGCCCCTATAACCTCTCTCAGCAATCAACTGGCGGGCCGAGGTTAAAATACGCTGATTTATATCCATCTTTCCTCCCCCTTACGATACTATTTTCTTCTTAAACCGCAGGGTGCTGATGCCCAGAAATACTAAGGAGAAAACCAATAGAGCGATAACCTGCCCATACAGGTATTGAAAACCAATACCTTTTAGGACGATTCCCCGGATTATATCGAGATAATAGGTCAGCGGAATAAGGTCGCTGAAATAATAAATGATCTTAGGCATGGCATCCCGGGGAAACATAAACCCAGACAACAGTATGCTGGGCAGCATAACAAAAAAGGCCATCTGGAATGCTTGCATTTGATTCTGGGCTAGGTTGGAAATCATCAACCCCAGACCTAAAGATGCGGTTATGAAAAATAGAGTCAGCAAATAGAGCTGCAACAGACTGCCCCGGATGGGTACCTGAAAAAATATGGCTCCTACCAGCAGGGCTACGGTAATTTGCAGGTAGCCCAGGACGATATAGGGTACTATTTTTCCAATCATCAACTCGAAAGGCTTAATAGGAGTAACTATAAGCTGTTCTAAAGTGCCCCGTTCCCGCTCCCGTACTATGGCTATAGCGGTAAGTATAACCATAGTCATGGTCACGATTATACCCAGGATGGCTGGAACCATATAGTAAGCGGTGATACCGTCGGGGTTGTACCAGGGGCGAACCCGGATGTCATAGGGGATGGCAGCCGACGGCATTTTTTCAAACAATACCTGCTGTGATTTCAGTAAGCCAATGGAGTTGGCGATAGCTACAGCCTGATTGGATACCATACTGTCACTGGCATCTACAATGACCTGCACCTGGGCCGAATCACCCCGTTTTAAGGCGGTAGCAAAGTCAGGCGGGTAGATAATTCCAGCCTGGGCCCTACCGCTGTCAATCATACGGTTTACTTCTTCATAACTGCCCACAGAAGCTACTATGTCAAAATAATTGGAGGCGGAGAAAGCTTCCGTTAAATCCCGGCTTTCCGCGGAAAGGGACTGGTCAAAAACTACAGTAGGGATGTGTTTTACTTCGGTTTGAATGGCATAGCCAAACAACAGCAACTGTACCAAGGGTATCAGGAAAATAATACCCAGGGTCATGCGGTCACGGCGCATCTGGATAAATTCTTTGCGTATAACAGCGGCAATGCGATTCATGCGGGTACCTCGCTTTCCTGGCGCTTGGCCAGAGCAATAAACACATCATCCAAAGTAGGAACAATCAATTGGGGCTGCACACCAGTATAAGCGGCCAGCTGCTGGGTGCTCGCCTGGTCTTTAACCAGAACATGCAGGCTGGACCCGTGGATACTGCAATTCTTCACAAAGGGCAAATCCAGCAGATCGTCTATGATACCTAAGGGATCAGGCACGATTAACTCCAGCAATATTCCTTCCAAACTGGTTTGCTTGAGTTCATCAGGAGAGGCTAAGGCTAGCAGTTTTCCCCTGGAAAAAAAGGCAATCTGCTGGCAGCGCTCCGCTTCCTCCATAAAATGGGTAGTAACAATCACAGTAGTACCCTGGGAGGCCAGGTCCTGGATAATATTAAAAAAAGCCCGGCGACTGGCGGGGCTGACCCCGCTGGTGGGTTCATCCAGGAAAACCAGTTTGGGGTGAGATATCAGGGCACAACCCAAAGCCAGGCGCTGTTTGAATCCCAGACTAAGGGTACCAACCAGTTGATCTTGGCGCTCTTTCAGCTGAGCCAGTTCTATCATTTCTTTAATTCGCTGGTGCTTGGTTGAACCCGATAAATTATACAGACCAGCATAAAAGTTCAGATTCTCCCATACGGTGAGATCATCGTACAGGCTGAATTTTTGCGACATATAGCCGATGTGCTGCTTTATGAGTTCGCTCTGGGTGGCGATATCAAATCCCAGCACCTTTCCAGAGCCGGAAGTTGGCTCCAGGATGCCGCACAACATACGCATGGCCGTGGTTTTACCGGCACCATTGGGACCCAAAAACCCACATACTATTCCGGTAGGAATAGCGAGATTGATACGGTCCACAGCAGTAAAATTTCCAAAGCGACGGGTAAGGTCCTGGGTTATCACGGCATATGGCAAATCAATCACCCTTCCCGGTCATAATTACAAAAAGGTCTTCCATGGCCGGTGGAACCGACTCGATTATGAAATCAAGTCCTTGGGCAGTTAGGTAGGACTGTATCACCTGCTGCCCACGAGGACCATCGGCGACTACCAGCCGGTATTTATAGCCGAAAAAAGAAGCGTCTTCAACTTCTTCCAAATCATCAAATAGCCTGGGATCCTGGCAGGGAGTACGCACCTCCAGAACACGCTGGCTAAAAGGTGCCTTCAAATTATGCGGAGTGTCACAGGCCAGGATACGTCCCTGATTAATGAAAGCCACCCGGGTACACAACTCAGCCTCGTCCATGTAAGGGGTAGAAACCATAATGGTCATGCCCTGGTGATTTAGTTGATAGAGAATGCGCCAGAAATCCTGACGCGATTGGGGATCAACTCCGTAGGTGGGTTCATCCAAAACCAACAGAGGCGGCCGGGTGATTAAAGCACAGATCAGAGCCAGCTTCTGCTTCATGCCTCCTGATAGGCTACCGGCTAAGCGATTAGTGAAATCTGATAAACCGGTAATCTCCAATACCTGCTCGGCGCGTCTGCTTATAACCTGCTTGGGTAAGCTATAAAGCGAACCGAAGAACTCTATGTTTTCTTGGACAGTCAAATCTGTATATAAGCTGAAACGCTGGGGCATATAGCCCAGATTTTGCCGGTCAATCTTTTCAGGAGCCTGGTTCATCAGGATTACTTCTCCCTGGTCAGGATCCAAAAGGCCGCCTATGATACGCATCAGGGTGGTTTTACCGGCACCATCTGGTCCAATCAACCCAAAAATATCCTGCTGGCCAACTTGCAGGCTGACTTGGTCTAAGGCTTTTAGGGAGGTAAAGGTTTTGGAAATATTTTCAACCTTAATCATGACTTACTCCTGGATAAAAATAACATCTGCCGGCATGCCTGGCTTGAGAAGGTTATCCGGCTCATCGAGAGAAATTTTGACAGCGTATACTACATTAGCTCGCTCTTTTTCCGTCTGAATGGTTTTAGGGGTAAACTCTCCCTGGGTAGCGATATGGGAAACGGTCCCGGTGTAGGTTTGGGTACTGCCGCTGACGGTGATAGCGGCTTTTTGCCCTAAAAATACCTGGGGTAAATCCACCGTAGGCACATAAACCTTAATCCATAAAGATTGGAGATCGGCTACCGTTACAACTGGTGATCCAACGGCTACAAATTCTCCCGTTTCATAATTGCGGCTTACTACTGTTCCGTCCAGAGGAGATACTAATTGCAGATCTTCCAGCATGGCCTGACTGGCTTGCCATACCGCCCGGCTGCGTTCAACCTCAGCTCGAGCGGCGTCAATTGCCGCCGGACGACTACCAGCCTTGAGCAGGTTAAGCTGGGCCTCAGCTGCTTTGAGTTCGGTTTCGATTTTCTGCAGGCCTAGCTGGGCCTTTTCCAGTTCTTCCTGGGAGAGAGCACCGGCCTGGAAAAGAGATTCGGCCCGGGTTAGGTCCTTTTGGGCTTGCAGCCGGGCAGCACCTTTAAAGGCTACCTGAGCCTCGGCGGCTTCAATCTCCTGCTGCCGGGCACCGTCCAGCAAATCATTCAGCCTAGCCTCCGCTGCCATTACGCCCAGAGCATCCCGCTCAGCCTGAGCTACCAGATCACTGCGGGAAAGCTGGACCAGCAATTGCCCTTCACTAACTTGTTCACCTTCCTGCATCAATATGGCCTCAATAGTGCCGCTTAAGCTGGCGGTAATATCTACGGTGGTAGCTTCAATAGTGCCGGTGGCTTTAATGGCATCTGGTTGGGCTAGCAGGTAATAAGTGTAACCCCAGTATCCAAGCGCGGCGACAACAAGTGCTGCTATAACTGCCAGGACCCTTTTTCTCATGACCAACTCTCCTCCCCTATGTAAACTCATGACACAAAATAAGTTTACTCAGTATACCTAAATAATAAGACCTGCCATCTGGTTTTGACAAGTCTTAATTCCCCGAAATAAAAGATAGGGTATAATGGAGCAGAAGGCTGACACAGATGGAGGAAAAGTTTTGCAGGTACATATTTTAGCCAGTGGCAGCACTGGCAATGCAGTTTTTCTACAGTTTGGATCTACCAAGGTGTTGGTGGATGTTGGGATCAGCGCCCGCCGCATAGAGCGGGGACTAGGCGAGTTAGGAGTTGGAGCATCTGAGCTGGATGGCATTCTCATCACTCATGAACACAATGATCACATCAAAGGGTTAGATGTATTGGTAAGACGGTATGAAATACCTGTCTATGCCCGGCCGGGAACCTGGGAACAGATACCGTGTCGCCCTCGCCTGCCTGTACAGTGTTGCCAATCCTTCCAGGATGGTTTTGAGCTTAAAGGGGTCTGGGTAGAACCCTTCTCCATTTCCCATGATGCCGTGGACCCGGTGGGATTTGCATTTTGTTATGATAAAAAGCGCTGTGTCTTGGCCACTGACCTGGGAGTGGTTACTCCTCAGGTGGAAGCTGCCATGCATAATGCCCAGGTATTGATTTTAGAGTCTAACCATGATTTAGATATGCTCCATCGCGGACCTTATCCACCTTACTTAAAACGACGCATTCGCAGCCCTAAGGGTCATCTGTCCAATCACGATGCTGGCAAAGTATTGAGCCGGTTAAAGCGAAATGAACCAATGCATGTGTTTCTAGCCCATTTAAGCCAGCAGAACAATAACCCTAGTCTGGCCCGGCAAACGGTTACCTATTTCCTTTCCCGGACCGGTTGCCAAGTTGGTGAAGAAGTGGTGCTCCATCCAACCTTTCCAGATGGTACTTCCAGTTTCATAGGCAGATAAATGATAATCTTAAGCGGATAAATAAGGAGAGAACCTCAATGGTATTCTCTCCTTTAACGATTCTTATTCCTATTTAGCGGGTTTAGCGGGCTGACTCAAAGCGTTTTTCAACAATCTCCCAGTTCACTATGTTCCACCAAGCTTTTATCCATTCAGCCCGGCGGTTTTGGTATTTAAGATAATAGGCATGCTCCCAAACATCCAGAATCAGCAGGGGAACAATACCCCAAACCGTCAGATCCTGGTGTTTTTCAACCTGGGTGATCAACAATTGACCTAGCTGGGGCTGCCAGCCCAGAACTGCCCAGCCAGACCCTTCCACTGCCCCGGCAGCGGCGCTGAACTGTTTTTGGAAGGCATCAAAACTGCTGAAATCCTTTTCTATCTGCTCTAGCAAGGCACCGGAAGGAGTGCCAGAACTCTTTGGAGTCATATTCTCCCAGAATAATGTGTGCAGAACATGCCCTGAACCCTGAAAAGCCAACTCTTTTTCCCAATGCTTAATAAGAGCGTAATCCCCTTTGTCACGGGCTTCAGCCAGTTTGGCCAAAGCATTGTTGAGGCCATCCACATAGGCTTTATGGTGCATATCATGGTGGATACGGACCGTCTGTTCGTCATAGTAAGGTTCTAATGCATCATAAGCGTAAGGTAATTCGGGAAGGGTATACTTCATAACGCTCACCTCAATTCTCAAAATAGTACTATCATTGTAACCGTTTAGGAGTAAATTTCCAAAGGATTTATGACTCCAGGTCCTAGCTTTTTGTAAACCAATTAAATAGTTTGCACAGGTGGGTACTCTACCCCCTGGGTATCAACCGTAACCTCCAGCATACGCTGATCCTGGAGAGGGCGGTCCTGAAAATTAGTGGGGACAGCTACAATGGCATCCACCGTGTCCATCCCTTCAATTACCTGACCGAAAGCTGCATAATCACCATCCAAATGTGGAGCGGCTTCTACCATGATGAAAAACTGTGAGCCGGCTGAATCAGGAACGGCAGTTCGGGCCATGGATAAAACTCCCCGGCGGTGTTTAAGAGGATTATCAAAACCGTTGCTGGTGAATTCGCCTTTAATGCGGTAGCCGGGACCACCGGTCCCGTTTCCTTCAGGGCAGCCACCTTGAATCATAAACCCAGGAATAACCCGGTGAAAGGTTAATCCATTGTAATAGCCCTTTTGAATTAGGGAGATAAAATTGTTTACGGTATTGGGAGCTGCCTCAGGATACAATTCGGCCTTAATCACGGCGCCATTTTCCATGGTAATAGTGACCAAAGGGTTGGAACTCATAATAACTACTCCTCCATTGGTTTTTGCTGCCTATTATACCATAGCCCACTGGTATTCATGCATCAGATAACCTCAGCCAGATCATTGAGTTTATTGGCTATGGCCAAAAGTTCTTCGACACTAGCCGATATTTCCTGGCTGGCAGCGGCTTGTTCTTCGGAGGCCTGCACGGTCGTACGGGAACTCTCGCTGGCAATGCGGATTTTCTCTTCGATTATCCTGGTAAAATTACCAATACCTTGAGCAGTTTGTTTGGAGGATTCGGAAAGTTTGCGAATCTCCTCAGCAACAACGCCAAAACCTTTACCGGCATCCCCCGCGCGGGCTGCCTCAATAGCGGCATTTAACCCCAGCATTTTAGTCTGATCAGCTATGCTTTTAATGCTTTCTAAAATCGAAAAGATCTCCCGGGCGGAGTGTTGAATTTCTTCGATATGCTGATTCAACTGCTGCTCACTGGTATTAATACTAGCTGCACTGGAAGCGGTTTGCTGGATAGCAGCAGAGATTTCCGTTAAACCACTCATAAACGATGCAGCCATTTCTTTCATAGCCTGGGCATTATGACGGGTGATCACCATGCCGAGAGTGCCGATGGGTTCATCGGTATCGTCATCAAAAATAGGAAAGCAGGCAACGCGCAGTGGTTGTCCGTAGACCTCAGCACCCAATTCCACTGCCATTGGTTGCCGGGAATCCATCACATAATCAGCTGCTCCGCCCCTGGCGAACGCCTGTCCAGGTTGAACGAAAGAAACTAGGTCCAAAGGATCGATTTTCATTATGAATTTTTCCCGATCAGTAGCATAAAAACCTACCGTACGATCCGTAAACAGTGCCGCCATCCTGGGAAGCATAGTAAGAAGACTGTTGTATAATTTGCTGTTTAACACTGTGCCGGTACTGTCCACTTTAATCTGGTCATTGATGGTAGCTTTACTCATGTACCCCAATCCCCCCAAATTGTTATAATAATGTCCTTTTTAGATATATTCTGAAAAAATGTTACAAAATCCTCTTATGGGGAATAGAGCACATGCCGGGCTATTCATGGGAAATTATAATAAGCTGTTCCTGAGTACAGAGCAGCTCAAACTTGGCTGTACAGAAGCGGTAAACCAGTTGTCTCCACTGAGAATAAATAA